>Ga0315543_1000219_pt1 | contig 72176 bp, 56 predicted proteins | sample SalMarSW160210MG_2_FD_203098 | JGI IMG/M metagenome (GOLD analysis project Ga0315543, IMG submission 203098) | Salt marsh sediment microbial communities from the Plum Island Ecosystem LTER, Massachusetts, United States - Salt Marsh Sediment SW1601-210 ... | reverse complement strand
AGGCAGCCGGAAGAAATTCATGTCGCTTTTGACGGCGAAGAGATGACTTGGGTGAAAACCATAAAAGCATAAAGATGAATGACTTAAAAATATATTTGACATAAAACACGCTTTCAGAGATGACAATGGCTATACCAAATTACTTGAATGGATTTAATGCATCAGAGAGGTTAAAATAACGGATGTATGATGAAGAAACGTCTATCTTTGCACAATAAGGCTATGTTGGCTATGAGGGAGGCCGTAAAGGAAGTAATCGAGCGGCATAAAAAGGAAAAACGGCCACTTGCTGTCTGGAACTGGAAGACGCAGAAAGTTATATTCATGTCACCGGCCACAGCTTTACGTAAATATAATAAGGACGTACAGTCAAAAAATTAAGATTATAGCGGGACTGTTGAAAAACGTGGTTGGCTGCCGTTATGAAAGGAGTTGGACCATGAGAAGAATTATAGCTTTATCAATGTTGATAGTGATGGTCGTTTCTGGTGTGAGTGTCTATGCTGGGGACTGTCCTCGTTTTCGAGGGCCGGCTGGCGACGGCAAGTTCGAGGAGACCGGACTATTAAAGAAATGGCCCGAGGGCGGGCCAAAACTCGCCTGGTCTGCGAAGGGGCTTGGTAAGGGTTTTTCTTCAGCCACAATTGTCAACGAGACTGTCTATGTAACGGGTATGGACGACCAGAATCAGGGTTATCTGTTTGCCTTTAACATGGATGGTTCACCGAAATGTAAGACGGCATACGGACCGGAGCTGGAAAAGCGCGGCCCGGCGGTACCCGGCACGCCGGTAATCGACGGCGACCGGATATTCCTAATGACCGGCTTCGGCAAGCTGATCACATTCGAGGCCGCGACGGGGAAAGTGCTCAAAACGATTGACCTGTTGGAGCAATTCGGTGCCGAGCAGGCGAAATTCGGCTTTGCCGAGTGCGTGCAGGTCGATGCAAAGAATGTCATCTGCACGCCCGGCGGACCTGACGCATCGCTCGTGGCCCTGAATAAAAATACCGGTGAGACAGTCTGGCAAACCAAGGGCCTTAGCCAGCCGACAGCCTACTGCGCCGCCAGGATTATCAACCACGGAGGAAAACAACTCCTCGTCACCATGGTAGAGAAGGCATTAGTAGCGGTCGACCCGGATACAGGCAAGGTGTTATGGCAGTATGATTACCCGTAACGGTATGGTGTTCAGCCCAATCCGCCACTCTATGCCGATGGCATGATATACATCTGCTCAGGTGGTGGCAAAGGCGGCACAATGCTGGAACTATCAGAAGACGGCCAAAGTGTGACACCAAAATGGACGGACAAGACGCTGGATTGCCAGATGCAAGGCGTTGTTGTGATCGACGGCTGCATATACGGAACCGCTCAGAGCGCCAACAAGGGACTCGTCTGCCTGGACTGGAAGACTGGTGAGGTTAAGTGGAACACCGATGCAATCAAGCAAGGTGTAGTGATATGCGCTGACGGAATGCTGTATATCTATGCGGTAGAAGGAACGATGCATCTGGTCAAGCCCAATCCTGAGGCCTTCGAGCCGGTCAGCCAATTCGCCATTACCGAGGGCGCTAACCAGAATTGGGCCCATCCGACGATTGCCAACGGTCGGCTGTATGTCCGCCACGGTGATGCGCTAATGGCATACGACATCAAAGCCGGAACTTAAGACAATTCCGCTGCGAGCTCGAAGCAAAAGCGAAAGGCTATGGCTACTTGACGAGTTTTGCGATTTGCCTGCAATGAAGGTGTTCTACAGTATGAGCACTCCGTTACTTTCTCGTTGTCGATCGGTATTCGGCAGGAAGTTCAAGAGCAGGCAGTCTGCTATTCGGTGCCGATAAGCACAATAGTCAGATTAACCCGGGCTTTGCCCTCGGTTTGCACGGCTGTTTTCTCAACTTTCTTTTGGTTCCAGGTCAGAACAGGCTTTGGTATAGCGGGTAAATCAGCAGCATCCTTCTCGATGACAGCTAACACTTCTTGTCCCGGCATGAGCATAGCTACGTTGTTCAAAACTGCAAAGCCCCTTGCCACCTCAGCGCATGTCTTGAGATTGTCCTGGTTGACAACATCCGAAATCTGTTCAGCGGTGATAGCAGCGACCGCAATCGGTGAGCCAAACTGCTCGGTCTCAACAAGCAGCCTTGTTGAATCAAATCTCCCCCATATACTGCCTAAATCCGCCAATAGCAAATTCAGGCCCTCCTTACTACAGCTAAGAGAGTATAATTTCCTATCACCAAGGTGTCCCGACGTGACACAATCCGAAAGTCTGTTATCCTCAATCGCTCTATTGAGAAATGCGTCAACCGCGACTAAGTCAGCGGTTCTTAACTCGAGCCTGCCGATAAAGCCTTTATCTAAACTCGCACCGATGCCGGAGTCTGTCACGCCAATTGGTGCGGCGGGCTGCAAGTCAGCGATATGAATCACCTGGCGACCGCCGGTATCAGGCGCAATGATTGTGTAGATCACCACGCCCAAAACACTAACCAAGGCAATCATCGCCGCCGCAGCTATAACTTTGCGCATTAGCAGGCTCTTCATACCTTGGCCAACCACAGAAGATGGAACTGCCAACAACGTCCTTCTCTCCAGCGACGCTTTGACCTGTTCCAACAGCCCAGAAGGGGCCGCCACGTGTGGTATAGAACTAATTAGAGTTTTACATCGCTGTAACTGTTGCAGACGCCTCGCAACCGATGAGTCATGCGTAATCATCTGCTGGACATCAGTTAGCTTACTTTCCGTCAACTCTCCATCAATGAAGTTATTGAGCAATTCGTCGATATCCGGATTAGGCTTCATTATAGAATAGCCTCCATAATTTCTCTCAGATTGCTCCTGGCCCTGCTGATTCTGCTCTTTACTGTTCCCAATTCAACACCCAATACCGCTGCAATCTGAGCGTAATTCATACCTTCAATATCACGCAGGACAATAACAGTCCTGTGCTCATCATCAAGTTTCATTAACAATTCGAGTGCTATTTCGCCCAACTCTTTATTTTGAGCAACGGTCGAAGGATCAGGCGCCCTTTCATCGCTCAAAAACTCACTCAGTGCATGCGCCGCTTTGCCACCATTTTCATAATCATCGGCATCGAGCGATCTAAAGCTGAGCCTGTTGCTTCTCCGACAATAGTTTAAGGTCAAGTTAACAGCAATCCTAAACGCCCAAGTGTAAAAGCTGCTCTTGCCCTTGAACCTGTCGATGCTTTCTATTATTTTGACAAACGTATCCTGTGTAAGTTCCGCAGCGTCATCAGTGTTGGCACATATTCTCAATATCACGTTATAAATGCGATTTTGATACTTGAGGACAAGCCTCTCCATCGCTGCTGAATCGCCAGTCCGGCACTGCTCAACCAACGCGGTATCGTCAATATTGACGCTTGCCCATTCAGTGCGCACAATCTCTTCTCTTATTTAGACCTATCTACAACCAAAAAAGTTCCTTATTTAAATAAAACTACGGAATATAATCGCAGATTGGACCTCTGCGGTCAAACCAATTTGGTCCAGCCAAAACCAACAAATGACAATGCTACCCAGCTTTTAACACTCACTTTGCTTATAATGCAGGGGCTTCGCCTCTTTGACTATCTGCGGGGCTGTCATCATAAAAAAACTGGGGCCTATGCAACCGCATAGGCCCCGAAACGATACAGAGTATAGTGTCATTCTTACTTGGTAACGCACTTACAATACCGGCCAGATAAGCTCCTCAAGCCAGGATGACGCCAACCTCGCATAATCACCAAAGTCAACGTCGCCATTGTCATCAAGATCAGCTACAAGCTTAACCTCCTCCGTAGCAGTGCTAAGCCACTCAGAAGCCAAAATCTCAAGGTCAGACTCATCTACCACACAATCGTCGTTGAGGTCTCCGACAGGTTGCAGCTCCGATGGTAGACATTTCGGCAGGTGCAATCTGACGTCATCAATGTACATCAGACCATTGCCTGTCGCCGAAGGAGCCGCCTTGTTGCCAACACCAAGGGTCATCTTGGTAATGGCTGCTGTATTTACGCCAGCGTTGGTGAACTCACGCATGTCAATGTTCCATTCCTGCCAACTGGATACCTGTGTTCCATTTGGCTCTGAATGCTCAACAAGCTCGAAGTTGCCAGCATCGTCTTCGAGAATGACGTAGAGCCTGTCGGCAACGTTGCTTTCTATACCAACATCCTGCGATTGAGTGAACGGCCCCGTCGGACTCATGGTACCAGTAGTGCTGACGTCGGAGAAGACCGCTTCGGCTGTCGCAAGAGGATTATGGGCTGTCAGCGCCAGGCCAATGTAGGTATTGACGCTCATCGGAATGTCGACCGTAGATGGGAGGTCACCTTCTACGCTAACCCAGTTCTGTCCATCAGTCGAATGATCGGCAGTGAAGGTATTCTGAGTACGTTTTAATCTCACCCAATGCGGAGCGCTGACGTCTGCTTGCTGCACATTAGTGCTAACATCAGCTTGGTCAATGCGATACTGGAACGCAACGCCGTTTGCAGGGGTAATGACTATCATAGCATGTGGCGAATTAGCATCAAGTGTCTCACGGATCATCACGCCGGCCTTGGCCCAAGCGTCCGTGTTGGTGAGACTTTCGAGCTTTGCAATAATCGAGCCTGCACCGGACAGTTGCTTGTAGGCAAAGTGGAATTCATCATGATAGCCTACCTCGCGTGGATCAGTAACGTCCCAAATATCCTCACCCGAGCCGGTCATTGTGTAAGTGTTGGTTGCTGCATTATAGCTGATGCCTCCGACGCACTCTCTCATACCCTGGAACCAGATTGTCAGGGCAGCGACACCTTCTGCCGTCCAGTCCTGCGGTGTTTCCCAGGTACGCACAGCTTCTGCGTAGAACGGTGAGATAGAATTATCAAAAAAGAGTGGCATCGACTGGAAACCGCTATGGACGGTTTCCAGTTCGGCAATAGGCTTATCGTCCCAGCCTACTATTGAGCCCGTATCATTGCCGGGGATACTCTGTGAAGGTTCGCCATAACCATCTCTCCATGTACGGTATATCAAGTCGCTATCGTCGTTGTAGTCTTCAAAATCGTCTATGATAATAAAGTCAGCTACCGTAAAGCTCCAAACCTCACCTTTCCACAGTCCATCTGGGTGAGCATTATTAGCCTCGTCGATTCGCCAGTAGTAAGTGGTGTTTAGTTCAAGGTCCCCGAGTGGGTCATAGCTGTTAGCATCAAGAGGCTGGTTGCCTTTGAACTCTGGATTTGAGGTACTGGCATCGTTGACATCGTCGTAATCTGTGCCGAAGTACACATCATGCGAAGCCGCATGGTTACCTGCACGCCAGCTCATATCTGCATCTCGGTATACATCTGTTGCTCCGTCCATCGGGCTCGGATGGGTCGCATATCGGCTGGCGGCATAGCGTAGCCTGACGTTGTCCATAAACACTACTGCAGCCCAATTATCGGGGTTGTCAGGATCATCTCCATGCCCCGCAAACTCAAAATCATAAATAATGTCCAAGCCCCTGTGATTAAGGTGGGAGACATCAATTACTATCGTATACCATTGACCGGTTGTCGTGGGCAGATTGCTGCTGTCATTATGAGCAGGCTTAAAATTCCAATCAAAGATTCCCATAGAGTTCGGCAGTGGACTACCTGGTGCATAGTAAATATCAAAGACCATTTCATCAAAGCCGTATAAATCATACCTAAAAGGAGGTGATGAGTTTTCGAAAGTACAGCCATGCTCAACCTCCAGGTCCTGTTCGTCAGTCCACTTTAGGCCGAGGACGTTGCTGCCATCGGTGGCTTCTGGTACAACAACATCTTCCCATGTTGAACCACCTAAAAGCTTGTCCTCAAGTACGAGGCTAGAGTCAGCATCCCCAGAGATCACTAAACCTGTATACAATTCGTAATGGGTCTCAGAGTCCTCATAGCTGACCAGAGGAACCTCGACGTACTCGCTTGGGGCTGTCTTAAAGCTCCAGATATCGCCTTTCCAGATATTGGAGCCGGCCTCGTCGATCTCGTCAATCCGCCAATAGTAAGTCTTTCCGGGTTCGAGAGTACCTGGATCATAGATAGTGTCTTCGAGAGATTTATTGACTTTAAACTCAGCCGAAGACCTTGTTGCATCATTAACATCGTTGAAATCGGTACCGAAATACACATCGTGCGAATTCGCATAGATACCTGTGGTCCAGCTAAGATCTACATTTAGGTCCATTGATACTGCTTTGTCAAAAGGAATAGGACCCAACGCTTGTACTTGTTCACGGAAACGCAGCCACATGTTGTCGGTGTATAGTACCCCGGCCTTCCCGGCCAAACCCTCGAAAAGTAAAGCGAGGATATGATCTATATCGCTCTGGTACATGCCACCGATATCCATCTCAACCGTATGCCACCGGCCTATTCCAATGGGGACCGAAAGCGCTCCAGCCCAGCCGAAGACATCATCCCATATTCCGATGGTTGCTGGTTGGGCGCCCGGCTCAGCGAACCAAACATCACATGTGATTAGATTATAGGGAGCTAAGTCTAATCGACGGGTATCCCACTCATGCCATATCTCGACTTTGTATGGCATTGAGCCTCCGCTTTCGTCGGTCCATTCCCACTTAAGGATATAGTCACCATCGGTGGCTGGTGGTGCACCACCGACACCACCAAGCACCCTCATGATTGTGAGGGTGGGATCCTTACCTGAATCCGTCCTGAATGAAAGATCGGTCATCTCGTTGGGCTCGTAGCTGGCGAGAAGTTCATCGGCAGATGTCGGCGCAGTCAGAGCCAGCACTAAAACAAGAAAAATCAAAAGAAATGATTTCTTACACATAATAATATTCCTCCTTCAAAATGAGTTAAGCAATGAAGTTTAGTGCGTGTTCAAAAAGCCTCTTGTCTTCGAAAAAGTATCAAGAACCTTATGATTTATTACGCCCCCCTCACAAAAACGACATCTAATAAGATTTTCCTCCTAAAACAAACAAGAATATGGTTCTGCCAAAACTTTGGGCCTGACGCTACCTCTTTCCTCCAAGCACCTAATTGACGTGGCTATATGATATGCAGAAATCCTTCCTCCAAGACCAAAAAGACCATCATGCCAACGAATCGCTACATGGAGCATCTACCAATTTAAGCCGCTTTTGACATTCAACGATTATACACTTTTATATTACCCGTAGCAAGGCCAATTTCTATGGAACCGATACAATCCCACAGAGCCAACGCTGAGTCGCATCGACCTTGGCATTTCGCGTGAACGACATTGCACAATCTGAGCTTAGGTTTGCTAAATCTATTCTGAGCAAGCACTAATGTTCAAAAGGACAAGACAGGAAACACCGTATTGCGACTGAGAAAACAATCCTGATGATGAATTAGTCGGAGTACTTAAGTTCAAACTCGGCTGAAAGTCGTTTGCCTGTGGGGCACATGAAGGTTGCCTGCAGTATGTAACTTTGGCCAGCCTGGGGCTGCACATCCAGATCGAACTGATAAGCCCTCAAAAAATCACGCCAGTACCGGTTATTCTCAGCGGGGTCGGTTAAATCTATATCAGGCCAAATGGCTACTCTTTTACCCTTAGGCTCGGCTGAACGCTGTAGATGCTCATACAATTCAAAACGAAACACGCCAGGGAACTTCTTTTGACAATCAAACGAGTCGAGCAGACTCAAATAGACACTCAGCTTCGGCTGATCCTGAGCGTTCTGTGCCCAGCGAAATTCAGTCAGCGGCATAATGTTAATCTTCACCGGAGCATAAACAGTGTATATGGAAATATCAGGGCCCTTATCAGGTTTATGAATCTGCTCGGTGACAGGCGACAGCCAACGACAGCCGACCACAAGCAAAACAAACAAGACAAGAAATATCCTCAAGACTATAATAGATTTACTCATTAGCTACAAATCCTTATCAAGCATGTGACCGAGGCGATATTTTTTCGTCCGCAGATAATCGATGTTGTGCTTTGTTGGCTCGGCCCTTAGTGGTATCTGCTCGACTATCTTTATACCGTAAACCTCAAGACGGCTTATCTTTTTAGGGTTATTAGTTAGTATTCTTATCTTCATCAATCCGAGATCGCGGCAGATTTGAGCACCGATTCCATAATCCCGCCTGTCAGCCATAAAACCAAGGCGCAGATTTGCATCAACGGTATCAAGGCCCTGCTCCTGAAGTTTGTAGGCTCGGAGTTTGTCCTTAAGGCCAATGCCCCTTCCCTCCTGACGTAGATAGATCAAAGCTCCCTTTCCAGCCTTCTCAATCATCTTCATCGCCGTTATTAACTGGTAACCGCACTCACATCGCTGTGAATGAAACAGATCGCCGGTCATACATTCCGAGTGCACCCTCGCCAAGACAGGTTCGCTATGTTCTATAACCTGGCCGTTTCCATCAAGGTCACCAACTCCACCCTTGCACAACGCCAGATGTGGCTCAGGCGAAGTTGTACTCTCATAACCAATCAACTTAAACTCACCATAGTCGGTGGGTAGATTCACGCACTCGACACGTTTTATCTGTCTTTCACGCTGGAGACGATATTCTATCAGCTTGGCGATGGAAACAATCTTGAGCTTGTGTTTTTCGCAGAATTCTAGAAGCTCCGGCACCCGTGCCATAGAGCCGTCGTCGTTCATAATCTCGCAGATGACACTAGCAGGCTTCAGCCCAGCCAGCCGCATCAGGTCAACCGCACCTTCGGTCTGGCCTGCCCTGACCAGCACACCGCCTTTCCTGACGCGAAGTGGGAATATGTGGCCCGGCCGAACCATGTCACTTGGCTTTGCATCGTCGGCAATTGCAACCTGAATCGTCCTGGCCCTGTCAGCGACACTGATACCGGTAGTTACGCCTTCCGCTGCATCGATGCTAACCGTAAATGCCGTGTTGAACCTGGCGGTGTTTTCAATCGTTTGCGGATAAAGACCGAGCGAATCACATTTTTCTGCCGTAAGAGGCAAACAAATAAGACCCCTGCCAAATTTGGCCATGAAGTTGATAATCTCCGGCGCCACCTTTTCCGCGGCGCAGACAAGATCGCCCTCATTTTCGCGGTCCTCGGCATCCACAAGGACAATCATTTTGCCCTGGCGAAGGTCTTCAATCGCCTCTGGAATTTCACTAAATTGCACTGCCATACTCTCTCGCCGCGCAACCCCGCCTCAAAGGCGGGGCTAAATATTTAGCCCCACGTTTTACGTGGGGTCTACATTTGTCAAGGATTTGCCCGCTCATATTCTTCAATATAGCGACTTCCGTTTCGAATGTAAATAAGGGTTGCAAGAATAGCGGTCCCGGCTGCAGACCACCACAAAAATCGCAGGAACCAAATCCAGCCAGACAATAGGCGCGAAACCTCCGGAGCAATCAGAATTCCAGCTACCATCGACAATTGCAACGTCGTGGCAAGCTTGCCAATAAAAACCGGCGCAATGCGAATCTGCCCTGTGATAAGGTAAAGGATCGTAAAGCCGATTAGCAAAAATAAGTCTTTACCAATTATCAGAACGACAACGGTCGGTGGTATCAAAAAGCCTTCTACACGCGCACGCTGCGAGACCAGCAACAGACAGGCTGAAGTAACGAGCAATTTATCGGCAATCGGGTCTAAAAAGGCACCGAGTTTTGTGACCTGCCTTTTCCTGCGAGCAAGATAACCATCCAACCCATCACTGATCGCCATAAACAGATAGACAGTCACAGCACCATATCGTACCAAGTCGCGCATAATCGGCGTAAGCTCAGGATCGTTCATCTTAAGCATACAACTGACAAAAGGAATTATCAGCAATATTCGTAAAATAGTGATCCGAGTGGCCCAACTTAACTTCATCGCAGGCTCTCCTTCAGCAACTGCTTTCCAGACACTGTGCTGTTGACGATCGGCTTGCCCTTCAAAATCTGCACAAAGTACAGGTAAGTTATAATAACCACCCTCTCGTCGAGTCTACTTTCTTAGCTTGTGGTAATGTTAAACAACTTAATCAAATTTGGCAACAGAATACAGGCTGGAAGAGCAAACGGATAAAAGAACATAAGTGCACAAGAACATGCGACTAAAAGAATACGTGGCTTATGCTCTTAGAACTTTTTACCCTTGGAAGGCCTGTTCACGGATCATGGGCCCCCGGCTCCCTTAGATAACATTTTGCTATGTTATTTTCTTGATGTGAATCGTGGCCCTGATACAATTTCATTTGATAAATTCGGGAAAAGGAAAATGGCCGTTTTGAATGTTAATATTGACCACGTTGCTACCGTCAGGCAGGCCAGGCTGACTGATGAGCCGGACCCTGTCTGGGCGGCAGTGCAATGCCAGTTGGCAGGCGCTAATGGAATAACTGTCCATTTGCGTCAGGATAGACGCCATATAAATGACCGTGATGTTAGACTATTGAAAGAAACCGTCGCCTGCAAGCTGAACCTTGAAATGTGCATGGCTGAGCCCATTGTTAAAATAGCCGAGGAAATTAAACCTGACCAGGTAACACTCGTTCCAGAAAAAAGAGCTGAATTGACGACCGAGGGTGGGCTGGATTGTGTAAAACAAAAAAAACGTCTCGCCGAAGTCGCTAAAAGAATGCACAAAAAAGGCATATTAGTCAGCACATTTATCGCGCCGGAACACGAGCAGATAATTGCCTCAGCTAAAGCAGGCTGTAACGCTGTTGAGCTGCACACAGGCATGTACGCGAATGCCAAGGGCGAACAAGCTATCAAAAGAAGATTAACTGAGTTGGAAGCTGGTAAGAACCTCGCGATTGAAAATAAACTCGTAGTCCACGCAGGTCATGGATTGACATATCGCAATATCGCTGATGTTGCACGTATCAAAGGCCTATGCGAATTCAACATCGGGCACAGTATTGCGGCAAGGTCGATTTTTGTCGGCATGAAGCAGGCAACTGCCGAGATGATAGATCTGATAAACAAGTATAGTTCGTTGTTGTGAGTTCTTTGTTCATCGACAGACAATCATAAGCCATAAACAACAAGCGACGAGCGAACAACTACGAACAATGAACCACGAACAACGAACTATGAACGAATGAATGAGGAGAGCAAGATGTTTACCGGGGCAATGGTAGCGTTGGTTACGCCTCTTCAGGATGGCGAGGTAGATTTTAAGACTCTGGATGAACTTATTGATTTCCAGGTAGAACACGGTATTGACGCAATAGTGCCTGTAGGCACGACCGGTGAATCGCCGACCTTAAGTCATGAAGAACACAAAAAGGTCATCGAAAGAATTGTTAAAACCGTAGGTGGAGCAGTCCCGGTAATCGCTGGGGCCGGCTCAAACAGTACCGCAGAGGCTATTGAATTAACCGCCTTTTCAAAAAAAGTCGGCGCAGACGCCACCTTGCAAGTGTGTCCATACTACAACAAACCCACACAAGAAGGTTTTTATCAACATTTCAAAGCGATAGCCGAGGAGGTGAATCTGCCGATTGTACTATACAACATACCGGGCCGATGCGCAGCCGGATTGACTCCAGAGACAGTTGCCCGCTTGGCTGAAATCGAAAATATAGTAGCAATAAAAGAGGCAACCGGCAGCCTAGACCAAGCCAGCGAAATCGCAATGCGCTGCGATATAACCATTATCTCAGGTGATGACTCAATGACCCTGCCTCTGGCATCGATCGGTGGCAAGGGTGTCATTAGTGTCATAGCAAACATAGTACCCGCGGATGTCAAGGCAATGACTGATTTGATCCTGGAAGGCGACCTGGTCTCTGCAAGACAGTGGCATAAAAAGCTATTTTCCCTAAGTAAAAGCATGCTGACTCTGGCAACGAATCCAATACCCATAAAGGCAGCAATGGCATTGCTGGATATGGCCTCGGAGGAATTGCGACTGCCATTGACACCGCTTGAAGAAAGCAGAAGGCAAATCTTACACCAGGCGCTTGTGGACTACGGCTTACTTAGCTGAAAGTCTTAGAAGTTGAGCAGGTTTGCGTTTCCCGAAAAACTTGAAGAGTAGCTGAGACCATTTCGCTGACAGAGTGATTTTCTCTGACGTATTGCTGGGCCTGTCTGGCGAGCTGTCTGGCAGATTCACGCTTATCAAGTAAGTTCTGCAAAGTAGCCCGCACGCTAACTTCATCTTCAGGGTTGAAAACCACAGCGGTTCTTTCGGGAATGATAAGGTCGTCAACTCCTCCTTTACAGGCCGCGATAGCAGCTCCGACACTCATCGCCTCCAAAAGCATAGGATTAAATCTATAAACGGGCTGCGGCTGGATAAATATATCACCGGATGCAACGACAGAGCGCCAAGGTTGCAATCTCGGAATAATTGTTACAGACTGCGAGAGGTTAAGTTCAGATAACAATTTCCACAATTTTCCTTCTGCCGGCCCTTCACCCATAACAGCGAGTAAAAATTCATATCCATCTATTATCAAACGACGTGCCGCGGAAAACACATTTTGAAAATCAGTGACACTTTTAAGAGGATGAGCTATTACTATACTTGTTAGGTGAGAAGGTTCGGAGAAACATACGATGTCGTCGCCTGTGAATGTACCGACATTTATCTGAATAATTCGGTCGGCAAAATGGGGATGAAGGTGCGTAAAATTGGCTGCAATAGTTGCAGCCGGCACAATGACACGTGCGCAGCGATCCAATGAAATCGAGAGCCTTGTCCACGGCTTGCGCAGGGAACTGACCATCAATGTATAAGGCAGATCCAACTGACGAGCTATCCACCTTACAAGCGATGCTTTAGTCTCACACAGACAATGTAAAATACTCGGCCGAAACTTATCGAGCTGCTCAATAAGAATGCTCCCATTTAGATGCCTCACCAATGGCAGATCGATGGTTGAATCCCTAATAATATCAGCCGTACCGGAGACAACCGAATCCACGCTGGTGCGAGTTGGACAGACCAAAGCTGTAGGAACCGACTCATCCGCCAAGCCAACCAGCAGGTGCTCCAAGAAGATTGAATATTCAGCAAGCATGTGTGCTGATACAATAATAGCCGGCCTGGGCGACTTTCCTGTTAGCGTCTGGGCTTGCGATTGAGTTTCGTTCCTACTCATCCAGAAACTGCAGAAAAATATCCAATATTACCTGCCTAGGAACAACATCTTAGGCTTTGCTTCCTTTATCATAGCGGTACATCTTACAATAAGGCAGCATTTTCAGCCATTGTGAAAATACTCAATACAAATTCCGTCCTAAGATAGTTCATTCGTATAGGCAACCATAGAAGGGACTGGAATTCCGAGAAAGAGATTGTTGTTATAAGCCATATTTGAACTTGCGATTACCTGTATATAGGCTATACTTGAGGCGAGATTATGGTTTTTCTGCGAGAAAATCGGCTTGGGGAGTCGTTCGTTCCGTCTCGTGTGTATTAACTGCATTATAAAATTGGACTTATCAACAACTAACTAAGGCAAGACAGTGATGGGAAAACTCATTGTAGTCGCAAATCGGCTACCGCTCAGTATCACAAGGCGGGAAGGACAATATCACTTCCGCCCCAGTCCGGGCGGCCTTGCGACCGGTTTGTCATCACTGCCGGAGTCTTTCGAGCGTATCTGGATAGGTTGGCCGGGTATAACAAGCGAAAAACTAAGCCCTGAGGATAAAACAAAAATCGAGGATAGACTTACCAGCGAAAACTGCGTGCCTATCTTTATGACCCAAAGACAAATAGAACAATTTTATCTGGGATTCTGCAACAAGACGATTTGGCCTCTCTTCCATTACTTTCCCGTTCGTACGTTCTTCGAGGAACGTTTCTGGACATCGTACCAACAGGTCAATGAGATATTCTGCGATAAGGTAATGAATATTGCCAAAAGTGGAGATTACGTATGGATCCACGACTACCAATTGATGTTGCTTCCTCAACTACTCAGAGATAGACTTGCGGATTTGCAGATCGGTTTCTTCTTGCATATACCATGGCCTTCGTTCGAGCTGTTTCGCCTATTGCCGTGGCGTGAGGAGATTCTAAACGGCTTACTCGGAGCTGACCTGATAGGATTCCACGCCTACGATTATGTTCGACACTTTCTCAGTAGCGTCTGTAGAATAATAGGTCTTGAACAAACCTTAGGAAAAATCAGCGTTTCAAACCGGGTTGTAAAAGCAGATGCTTTTCCTATGGGTATAAATTATAATAAATACTCCGAGGCTATAAATGATGTAAAAGTCAAGAAAGAAGCAGAAAGAATACGAGAAAAAGTTGGTAACTGCAAAATCATCATCTCAGCAGACAGACTAGATTATACCAAAGGAATAATCCAGCGTTTGGAAGCATTCGATTTATTCTTATCAGAGAATCCAGATTATAAGGGCCGTGTCACACTCGTTATGGTTGCCGTTCCCTCACGAACAGGAGTTGAAGACTACAAAATACTAAGGAACAGACTTGAGCAGCTTGTAGGACGAGTCAATGGTGAACACGGTACAATTGGTTATATGCCAGTCTGGTATCTGTACCGATTTTTGCCTTTTGAGAAACTTGCAGCACTGTATAACGTAGCTGATGTAGCCTTAGTAACACCCTTGAGAGACGGAATGAATCTAATAGCAAAGGAATTCATCGCATCAAAAAAAGATGGTAAAGGTGTATTGATATTAAGCGAAATGACCGGTGCTGCAGGTGAGCTGGGAGAAGCCTTGATAGTCAATGCCAATAACAAAGCAGAAATTGTAAATGCTATCAAACAGGCTCTTGAAATGTCCACAATTGAACAGATTGAACGCAATAGATTGATGCAGGAAAGACTTCGACGTTATGACGTCGCCAGATGGAGCAGTGATTTTCTAAATACATTGTGCAAGGTGAAGAAAATACAACAAGAACTTTCGGTCCGGAGGCTGTCAGACATTTCACGACAAAAACTAGTCAGCAATTACCTCAAAAGTCGTAAAAGACTTCTTTTGCTTGACTATGACGGCACACTTGTTGGGTTCAAAGGCAAACCCGCAAATGCAGGGCCAGATGGGGAAATCATCTCTTTGCTTAAGACTCTATCAAAAGAGCCTAAGAACAACATAGCGATAATAAGCGGTCGGGACAAAACAACGTTATCAGAATGGCTGGGAGCTCTGAACGTGGCCCTAGTTGCCGAACACGGGGCCTGGATAAAAGAAAAGGGAAAAGACTGGCAGTGTATGGAGTCTTTCAGTACCGACTGGAAAGCCGCAGTCAGGCCCATCCTTGAGCTTTACTCTGATCGAACACCTGGTTCTACAGTCGAAGAAAAGGACTTCTCACTGGTCTGGCACTATCGCAGAGCGAACGTTGAACTGGCCCACGTTAGAACTCAGGAACTTAGGGATACTCTGCTGGGCCTGATAGAAAATCTTGGTGTAGGTGTATGCGAAGGCAACAAAATACTGGAAATAAGGAATCTCGGCGTAAACAAAGGCCGAGCCGCTGAGTTGTTCGCGAGGGAAAATTGGGACTTTATGCTGGCGGTGGGTGATGATTATACCGATGAAGAAATGTTCACGGCCTTGCCAGAACCTGCGTACTCTATAAGAGTAGGCTTAAGTATTTCAAAAGCTAAGTTCAACGTAGATACTGTGAGTGATGTCAGATCGTTGCTCAGAGAATTAGCAGGAGAGGGGCATGCTCAGCCTTGAAAATTTTCGGACTATTGTTCCAGATGAGACATTAGCAGAGATTTACGCCCGAGCAAGAAGGCTCTATGGCAAGCACATAGTTCACATAAACTCCACCTATCAAGGTGGTGGAGTAGCAGAGATTCTGTATTCGCTTGTGCTTCTGATGAACGATGTCGGCATCGACACAGGCTGGAGAATACTGCATGGAAGCCCCGACTTTTTCAATGTTACCAAGAAGTTTCATAATGCTCTGCAGGGAGCGAGCCTGAATCTATCGGAACAAAAGAAACGTCTGTATCTTCAAGTAAATGAGAACTTTGCCAGATTTACACATCTGAACCATGACTGCGTAATAGTACATGATCCTCAGCCGTTAGCGCTGATAAAGTACTACAGAAAGCGCCAGCCATGGATATGGCGTTGCCATATAGACCTGACCGACCCACACAAGGGATTGTGGGATTTCCTAAAGGGCTTTTTACTAAAGTACGACCAGATCGTTGTATCAAGCGAAAAATATTTCAAGGATGATTTGCCCATCGACCAAAGGCTTATGCCGCCAGCGGTCAATCCACTGACGTTAAAAAACAGGGAATTGGATGAAAAAACAATACTCAAATATGTAAAAAAGGCTGGGATTCCTATGGACAAACCGATTATTACTCAGGTTTCCCGGCTGGATCCCTGGAAAGACCCGGAAGGCGTGCTGGATGTCTTCAAACTGGTCAAAGAGAAGGTCGATTGCCGCTTGGTTTTTCTCTATAACCTGGCCAGTGACGACCCAGAAGGTGTACAAATCTACACCAGAATGCAAAAAAAAGCCAAGAAACTAAAAGACAATGGGGATGTTCTATTTGTTCTGGGCAATAATGATATTCTCGTAAACTCCGTACAAAGATTTTCAAGCGTAATAATCCAAAAGTCAATAAAGGAAGGTTTTTGTCTGGCAGTCACCGAGGCCCTCTGGAAAGGTACACCTGTCGTTGCCTCCAATGTTGGGGGCATACCGGTTCAAATTAAGGATGGCAAGAATGGTTTCTTGCTCGAACCAAAAGACATAGAAGGATTTGCAGAGAGAATTATCCATATCCTGAAGCATCCTGATGAAGGCAAAAGGCTGGGGGAAAACGCCAAGGAAACCGTCCGACAGAAGTTCCTGATAACCCGGCTGCTTTCCGATTATCTGGATATGCTCAATTCCATAGTTGGTTAAATGGTGATTGGTAAAATGGTAATTAGCTACAAGTCACCAATTACCAGTTACCAATTACTAATCTATTTTCTGTCCTAAGGGTCACCATCCTCTACTGAGATTGTTTACTTTTAACCTGTTCAGCAAGCTCGGCAAGACGATATTCAATCTCCAGCAGCTTTTCACGGGTATTTAACTCAGACCGACCTATGATTGCCTTGAGCAACCCGGCAGCCGCGGCAATCTCAAAAATAATCAATAGTCAATTATCAATAATCAATTTTGACCGTCTTCTGTCCTCTGACTTCTGCCTTCTGTCCTCCGTCATCTGTCTTCTGTTTTATTTTATTGGCCAGCCGGTGTGAGCGGCGATTATCTCGTCGATTTGCTTCCAACTGAATGTCCTGATTTGCATCAAAGGAATTTGAGACAATCGCTACGAAACTCTTTTGTTATAATATTTGTCAAATACAGACAAAATATCACGGCTGAAGAAATCTTTACTAGAACCTTTTGGATTGTTTGGATCGAGTAACCGTGTTTTACAATATTTCCCACGTCCCCTTAGTTCTTTTCTGATTCTGTGGTATTTTCTATCCTGTTTGAAATCACTATACCGTTCTCTAAGTAAAGCGGTAAGTTTTCCATAATCCAAAGGATAATATTCAAGTATGGTTTCTTCTCGTATTGCCGGAACTTCAGGATTATCAGTAATGCGGACATGTCCAACATCAACGGAGGCCTTGCCCTTGGTAACTATTGTGGGTTTGACATCACCTACCAGTTTTAATACTGGTTTTCCTTCTTTCTTAAATTTTCCTTCCTTGATAAAATTCATTTTTGAAATCAACTTTTCATCAATTAGTAAAGTGCCGCCTTCTCCTTCAATCTTACCTTTTGATATATCTAAAATAGCTGTATTTGTGGAGCCAATATGAGATATCCTCTCCATATGCTTCATCCATTCCTTTTTTTCTTGCTCCCTCGACTTATCAATCATAGTTCTCAATTCGGGATATTTTATTTTTTCACTTCTTGCATTGCAACGGTAGTAAATCTCTGCTTCCTTAATATCATCATCTGTCTTGGTACATATGACCGGCTTGTTTAGCGACTCATAAACAAAAATAAGACCAATTATTTTGTCATGGACATTTCTGGTGAATTTCTCAAAGTTGATCTCTGGGGAAAATACACTGTTCAAATATTCAGTGATCTTCGATTCATCAATATCCTCAAAATTACTGCTTTGCAAACCCACCAGTTCTTTTGGGTTGGGCTTAACCCCAAAAACTATATACCCGCTCTTATTATTAGCAAAAGCAGATATTGTTTTGCCATATTTACTCTTCGAGGCCCAATTAAAAGACTCTTTAAATTCTATCCGTGAACTCTCCCGTGCAATGATCCGGTTAGGAAAATCCTGATGAAAATTAAAAATCTTTATGAGGTTAATATCGTGATCCATTGGTATAGACGCTGGACATAAAAAAAGTAGTGTTGTAGGATAGCACCATAACCCTACAGTTCCGTTTTTAGTCCCTTTTCAATCCTTTTATGATAATCATTTCGCGGACGATTATCTCATAAAGTTGAATAAGGTATTTCTTTGTTATATCAAGGCCGACGGCCTTGCTGACCGCCATATCGAATTCAATCCGAACAGGTGCAGGTTCAATCGGTTTTTCAAGAACGGTGAAAAGTCTCTTTTGATTGTTGCCACTTTGGTTTTCCCAGAATTCTTCGTATCGCTGGTCAAAATTCTGGTCAAACTGCTGCCGTAGGGAAGGGAATTTCTTGCCTGAGAATTCACTGAAAACCGAATTCAACCGTTGTATAAAATCGGCTGAAGGAATCAGTAACATTTCTTCCAGATCATAGACGCGGATATCAATAAATCTACCTGTGCTTTCTTCCTTAGATGTAAAAAATTGCGACAAGAATATTATTGAATTTAAAATAACGCAGAGAGCTTTCGTCTTTTTGCTGTCAGATTCGCTAATTATGTTTACTTGATCTGACGGCGCTATTAATTCTGAAGAAAAGAAAGCTATAAGGTTTTGCGATGGCGAAAAGGGGTTGATCCTCCGGCAGACGACCAAGTTGGTTTTTATTCTCTCTATTTTTTCGGGCAATGCTCCCCAAAAGCGTTCGTCAGGATTCTGCACCCCAGCAGCACGGCACACCCGTGCAATATCAGGGTACTTTTTGTACGCTATATAATCAAAACTGCCACTTATGTCCAACATATTGAGTCCTACTGGGGTACGCAGGCCAGATACTAAACATGAAACAGGAATTTCGTAAGAACTCCCTAGTGGAGCAATTGCATCTACTGTTTTTTTGCTTTCTTTTTTAAATCGCAAAAAAGCCTTTTCGACACGTTCAGGGCAGGTTTCGCGTGTCATAAATAAGAACTGCGAATGCCCGCCATCAGGTCTGTAGCCGGTCTTAAAGTAGTCCGAATACTGCGGTATCCTCGATAACTTACCATCAAGCTTATCAATGAATCCTACCAACTTGTCGCGACTGCCAAAGTTTGTAACTCCGCAGAACCACATCATATTCATTGGGCGTTTTTTAATTTCCACCATTTCGTGTGTGTCTATCTCAACAAGTTCGTGGTCGCGGATTTCATTTTTGGACTTTACGAGCTTTGCTATGGATTGAACATCGTCATTGGTTAATAAAGTCAGGTCTTTTTTGACAAGACAGAACTTAACCTTGTAGTGGTCAAGCGGTTTTTGTTTTTTTGCTATTAAAAGAATGTCTCTATATTCTGACCATTCGGAGAAGCCATAGTTATAGGTTGGCTTTAAGATATAAAGAGGCGTCCAGTTATTAAACAGAAAATTGCGGACCTTTGAGCTTTCACGTCCTCGTAAAAGATTGATAGGGATTACTCCACCGAATGTTCCATCTTCCTTTAAAAATGAATCGGCAAGCATAATAAAATGACCCCAAAGGCCGACTTCGCCGCCACACTTGGGCCTAAAGAGCTCCATATCAACAAACTGCCTTATGCCCCGCTCCACCTTTGTGAAAGGCGGATTCATTAAAACAGTATCCATCGGTTTGAGCTTGACATCGTAAAACTCTTCATTTCTTGTCTCGGCCTTTGCAGTGTCAGGAAACAGGTGTCCAGTAATACCGGACGTGTAAAGAATGGGTTTAAGTTTGATACTGTCGCCCTGAATAATTTGTGTTTTTTCAATGATTGTTCCCGCGTCCATAGCAGCAAGATTTGCGGAAGTAAGATGGACAGCAAAAGGCATTATGTCGGCGCCAAAAATTTCATTTTCACAGAATCTCTTGTGTGGATTGCCTTCCCTGTCTTCTTCAATGAAAAGTTCTTGTTTACGCCGATAAGCTGATGTAAGAATAGTTCCCGAACCACAAGCAGGGTCGAAAACTGTTTCCCCACCATCTTCGATGGTCAACCGAGTTAGCAAGTCTGCTGCGTGTGGTCTTGTATAAAAAGATGCAAGCATCTTTCTAATAGCATGAGGCATAAGTTCGTGAAAGATACGTCCGGGCAATTCAAAGCGAATTCGCTCAATTTCCAATCCCCATAACAGATTAAAAGTATCTTTCAAATACTTCTCATTAATCGAGTCAAGCACGTCAAACTTGTAGATAGGACGGTAGTTTATCTCGCGGATTTTCGAGAAGGCCCTGCGTAAACTGCTGTGGGTGGCTGGGGTTTTAATGGGAATCAATTCTGGTCTTGCTGCCGTGAGCAATCGCAGGAATAATACCTGACTTAAGAAAATATAAGACCCCAGAAAATGAGTAACGTCATCCGCGTGTCGCCTGCTTAAATGTCCGAGATCGGAAAGTAAATGTTTATCAGTGATTATGCTTAGCAATACCGGTTCTTCCATTTTGATTTGCTGCATCATTTCCGTAACCTGCTGTTGCAGCAGTGTTATGACAAGCTTAAGTGAGTAATAAGATTCTTCTTTACGGGCAAGGCGAGCTATTACATCGTCTATCAGAAAATCGATGATTTTGGTAAACGGTCGGTCTCTGAGTTCTTCCTTTACTTCAGCCGCATCGATTAATGCCGTTACATTTTGTTCAGCAAGGATATTATGCAAAGCTATCTCCTCTGCAGGAACGCTGCGGAATGCATCCGGCAGAAAGACAACCATTCCAAAATTTATCTGACTCTCCTCTTTGTGGCGTAAATATTGCAAAAAGGCATCTTTTATGGTCGCAGGACTATCACCTATCTTCACAGACAAAAGCCAAGATCTTCTCTTTACCTTGAAAACAATATCAGGAACAGAATCAAATTGGACCTCCTGAACGCCTTGACCTCCTTTTGATCGGATGACTTCTATCATGGGAGCATAAAAGGTTCGTTCCGTTACTCTAGGGTTAGCCATTTCGCCATTTCCTAAATTATCTCTGCATAAGGCTGACGCCGTTTAGAGATAAATCTCTAACGGGGCTGACCTCTTAATGACACGAACCTAACACCCAATATAAAGAAAATCAAGCTGATTCACGGTGACTACATAAGCAAACCAAAGCCAAAAGTTGCATCCCAGTTACCAATCACTATTCATCAATCACGAGTATCTTGCATCTCTCTACAGGACGCCTTACGGCGGTATCTCGCTAATGGATTCCGCCAGTCATATCTAAATATCCCGATCAACAAAATATCCCGTAAAAAAGTTTCCCTCTTAAAAAAGTATCCAACTCAAAAAAATTATTCCGCTCAACAAAAGGATCCCACTCAACAATTTATATCTAAATAACCCGCTAAAAAAGTCATGCTAAAAAAAATTATACAGCTCAACAAAACTGCAACGTCCTATAAGCCTATTGCTTGCCCATTTTATCATCGTTGTATTAGCAAACTTGGTGCCAGACCAGTGACCCATTTTTCAAAGTCAAGTCCACCATTTCACAAGTGCTAAAAAGTGCGCATTTTTGCTCAGATTTGCTCAAAAAGCGCGCGTTTTTGTTCATTTTTGTCAATTTTTGCTCATTTTGGTTACTTTCTGATTTTGTACTTAAGCGCTTATATCTTATGCACTTATAAATATTTTCTGGTTTTTTCCTAATAACTAAGTGTCCAATTGACATATCTTTAGACGGCTTAATTACAGAGTTTCATAGTCGAGATTAGTGGGTGCGGCAACATAATACAAGTGTGTAAAAAAGAAACGGCTGGCGATCTGTCGATTTCCAGCGGTTCAGGCTTGCGGAGCCTGGGTGATTTGCTTTGTAAGCGCGCCCAATAACGCATCCATTTGGGGATCGGATTCTTTGGCCTGGTTTATCTTACTACAGGCGTGCATAACTGTTGTATGATCTCGGCCACCCAGATGACCACCTATTTCTTCGAGGCTATGCTTGGTAAGATTCCTGGCCAAATACATGCAAATCTGGCGAGGCTCAGTTATGCTTTGGTTGCGCTTCTTGCTCTGCAGGTCGGCCAGTCGTACATCAAAGTGTCTTGTAACGACTTCGATTATGTCAGTAATCTTGGTGTGCTTAGTGGCCAACCTGATCTGCCCTTCCAGGGCTCTTTGTGCCAAATCAAGGCTGACACTCTCGCCGGTAGTCATTGCCAGCGCGTAAATCGTCGTCAGGGCCCCTTCCAGTTCCCTTATATTCGCCTGAATCTGTCGCGCTATATACTCAGCGACCTCTTCTGAGATATTCAGTCCTCGAAGATGAGCCTTCTTTTGTACGATTGCTACCCTGGTTTCGTAGCTTGGCGGATCGATTCTCGCCACCAGGCCCCAGTTAAATCTGCTAATGAGCCGGTCTTCGATGGAAGGTATTTCAGACGGTGGGCTGTCGGCACTTAGAATAATCTGTTTGCCGTTATTATACAGGGCATTGAATGTATGAAAAAACTCCTCCTGGCTTTGCTCTCGCTCACTCAGAAACTGAACGTCATCAATTACCAAGATGTCAACGGTACGAAACTGGCTATGGAAACCGGCTAAATTCCCCTCTTCTATGGCTCTGATGAATCGGTTGACAAAGTCCTCGCAACTTAATAATTGAATCACAACCTCATCAAATCTGCGTTGAACTTCAAAACAGACAGCATGCAGAAGGTGAGTCTTACCCAAGCCTGAGTTGCCATAGAGAAACAGGGGATTGTAGGTTTTACCGAGCGATTGGCTAACAGCAATGCAACTGGCGTGGGCAAGACGGTTACTGGGGCCTACAACAAAATCATCAAACGTGTAATCAGGGTGCAACTTTAGCTCACTACCGACACGTCGTGAAAGGCTCGGTGGACTTTGATGATTGTCAAGGCAAAAATCTACGCTGACGAGATGGCCGGATATCTGTTGAGCGGCCCTGGTGAATGAGCCCTTGCAGTTGTCACGCAGGAACTGAACGGATGCCTCATCAGGGCTGCCAATTTTCAGTGAACCGCCGGTGAAGTGTACGACTGTCAACTTATCGAACCACTTGCGAGCACAAGCCGGATCAAGTGCCTTTGCCCGGCAGAGTATATCGCCGAAGATAGATTCAACTTCATGAGCCGCCAAATCATCCTCCTTTATGATTTCTGCGCTCTATGCAAAAGGCAAATGTTCATCCTGAACATCAATGCCTAAGCCCTAGTCACGCCGATCATGCAGTCATATGGGACAAAAATGTTATCACCAAGGGGCCAAATAAACCTCCCCCTGCACCAAACCCGTTTGGAGCTTGTATGGTTCGGTGTGGGGTGAAAAATAACAATATGAATTTTATTGGAGCAATCTCTGTTGTCAAAGGAAAAAGGGCTTGATTACGATAAAAAAATAAGAAAATCAGAAATCTTGTGAAATGGTCCAGTACGCCAGATTCGACCTCAACAAGACTTGAAATTTTCGAGAATCTCGATACCATCAAAAACTTGTCAAGAAAAATTAACTGCGTATATTAGGGAAGATCAATGGGAATCTTTACTAAGACGGCCGGTTTTTTCAAAGACCGACTGGGCAAGACACGCGATAAAATTAGCTCTTCGCTCTCCTCTGTGCTCAGTATAGGCAGGAATATCGACGAGGCCCTGCTTGATGAACTGGAAGAGACACTGATAAGCGACGATATAGGCGTCGAGACCACCGACAAGCTCATTTCATCGCTGCGCGAGGCTTATCGCGCCAGACAAATCGCAACGACCGACCAGATACTGCCGTTCCTCAAAGAGCACATGAAAAGCTACTGGCCGAAGCGCGACAGGGAATTGCACACAACCCAGACCGGCCTGACCGTTATCCTCGTTGCGGGCGTAAACGGCACCGGTAAAACCACAAGCATCGCTAAACTTGCCCATATATTCACGCAGAATAATAAGAAAGCAATCTTAGCCGCTTGCGATACATTTCGAGCTGCCGCTGTCGAGCAGTTGAGCATCTGGGCTGATCGGATCGGGGTTCAAATCGTAAAGCACGAAACCGGCGGAGATCCCGCAGCAGTAGCCTTTGACGCCTGCGAGGCAGCAGTCGCCAGAAGTGCGGATGTGCTGATTCTCGATACCGCTGGACGGCTGCATACAAAAAAGGATTTGATGCAGCAACTGACAAAAATCCGCGACGTAGTGGCCCGCAAGATTCCTGGCGCACCACACGAGGTATTGCTCGTCCTGGATGCCACGACCGGCCAAAACGCAATCGCACAGGCAAAAATTTTCACCGAAGCAATAAATGTCACCGGGATTTTTCTTGCAAAATTAGATGGAACTGCCCGCGGCGGAATCGTAATCGCCATAAAAGACCAGCTCGATATACCCGTGAAATTTGTCGGCCTGGGTGAAAAACCGGAGGATATTGCTGAGTTCGACCCGGATACATTTGTGGAGGCGCTGTTCAATTAGTAACACGATACTCAGGAATTAACCAGAATGAATCGGTCACGCTTGATTTTGTTCACAATTTTTCTGTGCCTATTGTGCCTTGGTGAAACCACTGGGCAGTATAGGCCAAGACAACGCAGGCCCAGAACGCCACAGCCTCGGCCCAAAAGGGAACAGCAGGAACAACCGCGCAAAACGACGTTAAGAAACAAAAATAGCGTTGAATTCAACCTGATCTACGATTTCTCAATTCAGGCGGTGCCGTCTGAGCTGAGTTTCACAACTCCCATCCCACAGACTATACCTGACAGACAAGAGATTCATGAGGTGGAGTATTCCGAAGAACCGACCCGGATTTTCGATAAAAGTGGAACCAAATATGCTGAGTTTGTTTTCCGAAAACCACCCAACCAGTTCCGGTTGGAAATTAAGGTCAAAGCAACGTTGCTTAGATATGATCTGGCAACCGCACGCAAAAAAGACAAAGAACAGCTCCCTGAAGATGAAGACCCAAATCAATTTCTGATGGATGAAAAATACATCGAAAAAAATTCTCCGCTGATTGAGCAAGCTGCGCAGAAAATCGAAGGCTCTACGCAAACGGCTATCGTGCGGAAGCTGTACGATTACGTTGTTAACAATGTGCAATATGTCGACTTTAAACAGGAAAAAGGAGCTGTCAAGACTTTACAGAAAAAGCAAGGCGCTTGCACAGAGTACTCCGATCTGTTTGTGGCGCTTTGCAGAGCAAAGGGCATTCCCGCGAGGGTAGTAAAAGGTTACGTTAGCGAGGTTGTGTTTTTGCCGCAGCACGCATGGGCCGAGGTTTATTTCAAAGAATACGGCTGGGTGCCCTTTGACCTAACTTACGGGGACGTCGAACAGAAGCCGCTGCGGGACAGAAACTTCGAAAATCTCAAGCCAATATACGTTTATCTAACCCACACCCGCAACGATGAGATACTTGATCGAGCCATTTCAATATCAGGCTATATGCTTGGTGAAGTAAATGTGAATCATTCGATTGAATTTAAGTAGTCCTACTCGATTTGACACAGCTAATTGCCTGAATCAATTGAATTCAGCAAATGAATTAATAGTAATTCTGATTACATGACAATCAATTTGTCATAAGCATCGGCTGACCGGTCGCGTCAATAACATCACGCCAAAGGTCACCATCTGGATCAATACAGTTTCTTCTTGAGACGGCCATGCGCATCGGTATATGCACGAATCGGTTATGCAAAAGACCTATGAGTAGCCCTGTTTTTCCTGACATAGCCGCATGCACAGCATTGCTTCCGAGCCTCTCGCAATAAACTGAGTCATTCGGATTCGCCGGTGCTGCGCGAATAATATAACTCGGATCAATATATTTCAGGTTTATTTCTATATCCTTGTTCCTGAAATACTGCTCTATTCTTTGCTTGAGATACACTCCGATATCCGTTAGTTTTATATTTCCAGAAGCATCAACCGCATCTTTTCGCTCAAGAAGGTTCTGACCCGCACCCTCCGCAACAAGTATTACAGCGTGCCCTCGTTGCTCAATCCTGCTGTCAAGGTGGCTTAACAAGCCATTGTCACCATCCAATTCAAATGGAACCTCAGGTACAAGGACGAAATTCACATCATTTATCGCAAGAGCAGTACCGGCTGCGATAAAACCTGACTGCCGTCCCATGACCTTAACAAGACCGATTCCATTCAGTGCACACACCGCCTCGGTATGAGCCGATGCGACGGCATCAACAGCTTTGGATACCGCCGTTTGAAATCCAAAGGAAACTTGAACAAAACTAAGGTCATTGTCGATTGTCTTGGGAACTCCCACAACGGTGATCTTAAGCCCTCGTCTCTTTATCTCTTCTGCGATGCCCAGTGCACCACGCTGCGTCCCGTCACCACCTATTGTAAAGAACATATTAATCCCCAACCGTTCAAGTTTGTCGACGATCTGCCCTGCACGGTCACCGCAACCTCGCGATGAGCCCAGAATCGTTCCTCCATTCTGGTGAATATCAGATACAAGCTCCGGCGTTAATTCCAGGAGCGGTAAATTAAAACCCTCAATCAAACCACGATAACCGTAACGAACACCGCTTATTTTCCTAACACCATAACGATACCAAAGACACATCACTATGGCGCGTATTACATCGTTAAGACCCGGACACAAACCCCCACAGGTTACAATCGCTGCATGTACTTTGGAAGGTTCAAAATATATCCTCTCCCGTGGACCGGCACTTTCAATCAAGTCACTCTGCTCAAAACACCTGGTAGATGATCCCGCGATTATGCCGATATCGTAAATAATACGTTCATCGTCACTAACATAGTTTGCTATATAGTCTCCTGTTACCTTTGAAAGCTTAATGGGAGATTCAACTGCTGACTCTCCCAACACAGAAATTGAAAAATCTGGTTTGTCCATTGCTAAAAGTCTCCACTGAACTTAGAACCCCCCGATGAATCGGGGGGCTAAATAATTTTATATCACCATATAATCTGTGAAAGTCGCATCAAGTACCTTTAACAGTGTGAACGGCGATTATATTTGTCCCGCCAGGCTCACCAAGCGGTTGTCCTGCTACAATAATTATCTTATCACCTACTCTTGAGCGGTTGGTTCTGATTAATAATTCATTTACAGTATCCACAAACTCCTGGAATGTCTTCGGTACAGGCATACAATACGGCATGACACCATAATCCAGACACATTTGCCGACAGACTTTCTGATCTGAGCTTAAAGCCAATATTGGAACATCAATTCGTGTTTTGCTCAAAAGCCTCGCTGCTGAACCTGATTGTGACCATACAACTACGAGTTTCGGCTCGATATCATCGACAATATACCCAACGCTTCTTGACATGGACTCTGTCTGGCGTAAATCTTCCGTCGTCGTAGTCCTCGGATGCATCTGGTCATGCTTGTCGAGGTATGTTTCGGTAACTCGGGAAATTCGCGAAATAATCCTCACCGCTTCTACTGGATATTTGCCTATCGAAGTCTCTCCGGAAAGCATCACAGCATCGCAATAGTCCATTATAGCGTTGGCAACATCAGAGACCTCCGCTCGCGTTGCTACAGGATTGTCTATCATACTCTGAAGCATCTGCGTAGCTACTATTACAGGCTTACCCATACGACGGCACAAATCTGTTGCACGTTTCTGAACCAAAGGAACTTCAGCCAAATCCATTTCAATACCAAGATCACCGCGAGCCACAAGAACACCGTCACTGATCTCGATAATTTCCTCAAGGCAATCCACCGCCTGTGGTTTCTCAATCTTCGCAATAACCTTGATATTTGAACCCACTCCTGAGAGATACCGTTTCAACTCCATCACTTCATCAGCGCTTCGCACAAAACTTAATGCCAAAAAATCCAAATCGTTCTCAACCGCCCAGTCTATGTAATGCCAATCTCTCTCTGTTATAGCTGAGGTGCTCACATCAGTATCAGGCAGGTTTATACCTTTATTACTATATACGGGTCCATCCGAAATAACCTCACATAAGACCATTTGCTCATCAATGCCAATCACCTGCAGCGAAATCCTTCCATCATCGATAAAGATTTGTTGGCCGACTTTTACATCTTTGCTAAAGTCTTTATAATTCGTGTGGAAATTGTGCGCATGGCCTGGCCTATCTCCCGGCAGAATTTCAACCTTATCCCCACGGTGTAACAATTCCCCCTCCGATTCAATTCGGCCGACTCTTATCTTAGGCCCACACAAATCCCCCATCAATGCGGTTGTGCGATCGTGATTAACGCGAACAGAGTTAATATTGTTTAATAATTCAGCGTGCTGCTCGATTGTGCCGTGGGAAAAATTGAGACGAAAAACATCCACTCCGGCATCCAATAAATCTTTCAATATCCCGGCCTCAGCGGATGCAGGCCCAACTGTGGCGATTATTTTTGTCTTGATCATCTGGTCAACAGAATTTGATACTCCAAAAGTTTATGTGTATTACTATTAATTCGTTTATTAAATCCAATTGACTCAGGTAAGAACCCACCGATAAATCGGTGGGCTAAATAAGATATTAAGAATTTGTATTAACTCCTGAAAGTCAATATCTCAAGTCACCGATGAAAGAGCACAACGTTAGACCTTAGGGTAGCTGCCTAAAAAAAAGGTCTTTGGTAGTTCACCCGTCAGAGGTCTGGCGTAGTTGATAAAAGCCTCCGTCACTCCATCGCCTTGGGGATTAATAAAATCATCAGGCATTGATTTTGTCTTTTCCGCAACATTACGAAGTTCTGTGCATACGATATCAACCGCATAGTTGTCACCTTCACCTATTCGTTTCATGGCAACAGAACCACTCTGCTCAGCCATTGAAAACTTAACAGCCTCTCGGCCACATCGGCGGGCTTCATCAGCATCAATGGGAGATTGAAAGCCGACAAAGCTTCTCTGAAGATAACCAAATGTATCAGCACGCACACGCTTAACGCCAAGTTTAGCTTTTACTTCTGCTGCCAGGAAATCAGCCAGAGCTCCTGTACCTGAAAGCTGAATGTTTCCGTGCGCATCTTTTTCCTCGATCTCAGCGAGCTTCTTGGCCCAAGTGACACCATCCGCATCACAGATTCCCTCACTGACCGCAACAACACAGCGACCAAGTTTTTTATAAACAGCATCGACGTCGTTGATAAATTTATCTATCGAGATAGGCCTTTCAGGAAAGTACAGTAAATGAGGGCCGTCATCTTCTCTCTGTTTACCCAACGCAGTAGCAGCGGTCAGGAAGCCGGCGTTCCTGCCCATAATGACATCGATTTTAACGCCGGGCAGCGCCCTGTTATCAAGATCATTACCCATGAGTGCACATGCAACGAATTTTGCAGCCGTTCCGTAGCCCGGACAGTGGTCGGTTACGAGCAAATCGTTATCAATCGTTTTGGGAATGTGAAACGCCCGCAATTCATAGCCGACCTCAGCAGCCATAACGTTGATAACATGGGCTGTATTAGCTGAATCATTTCCCCCTATATAGAAAAAGTAGCGGACATTGCGTTTCTTAAAGACATTAAAGATCTTCTCACAATATTCCTTATCAGGCTTGTCCCTGCTGGAGCCAAGAGCTGCTGAAGGAGAGCTCGCCATTCCTTCCAAAACCGAGATTGAAAGGCCCTTCAGGTCAATAAAATCCTCCTTGACGATTCCCTGCACAGCGTGCATAGTACCATACAGGTTTTTGATTTCCGGATGCTTACAAACTTCTTCGATGACGCCTGCCAAAGAGGCATTTATCACTCCAGTCGGCCCACCCGACTGCCCTACCACGGCATTTGCCTTTGGTGCATCTGACATTTTCTATGCCTTCTCCAAAAAACTAATGTCATCTCCCACTCACGAAAGGCGTATTATACATACAAGATCTCTACAGACAAGAACAAAGGCCTCTATTTCACCTCATCGTCGCTCCCATCGAGTTAAATCATTATCATGCAATATCGTAAGCTCGTTTGACTTCTTCGGCGATGATTTTTATGCCTGCTGCGACGGTCTTCTCATCCTGCGCATAGCTCATGCAGATAACTGTGTTTTCATTCTAAAAGGGTTTGGCCTCTGTAAAGATAATATTCGGAAAAGGCGTACCATAGGCATCTGTGATAACGTGATGCTTCAACCCCAATTTCCGTCTATCCGTTGCATTCTGGCCCGTTTTCGCCCCCCAAAAACCGCTCGTACGGAAGCCGAATCTACAATCAATCGGGAAAAATCTATTTTGTCTTTGTCTACCGTGATTCAATACATGGATTTGAGAAGACCTACACATGCTTTATAGGACAAAGCTCTGACAAAATTTTAGGTTTTGTTACAGACCCTTAACATGTGTTTAACATGCTCTTCCAATAACACGCAGTTTTTAGGATTATGGGGTGTTCAATAAACTCGCAGAATATATCTACGACAATCAGATCGGCCGACACAATCATCTCGTAGGCCAGCCACGTGACACTCATTGTTAGGCGGCCATTAGACCTTTCTTTGTGCTGGACCCCAGCTAATATACGTACGAATAAAAAATCCTCGCTTTTATTGGACTGAAACAACCATTAGAAGATTATATGTATCTATACTTGAACTTGACGGTTTAAAAAACCACTGCAATCCGTGAGAAGAAACTTTGAACCTATGTCTGCTTTTAATCGATAATAATTCTACGGAACGAGGACTTTATAAGCCGGTAGTGGGGATGACCTAATGCAGATCAAATATGTCGTTTCTACAATGGTGTTCTGGTGGCGCGAGCATCCACTTTCTTTTGAGCAGGAGTGCCAGTTCCTGAGGTCACTTGGCTACGGTGTGGAACTGTGGCCCAACATCAGAGGTCAGAGCGAATGCCGTTATAACAAGCGTAACTGGTCCAGGCTCGTTGCTGCCACCACTGATATGGCGGTAACACTACGCGCTCGCACGGATCAACCCACGTTGGAGCAATGGGCCGAACAGATCGAATGCGCCAAGCTACTTAACGCAAATATCGTAGCCGAACTGCAAAGCTTGCGTATTGCTCATAGCTCAGAACTCAACAACTGTGAATTCGCTGCCGAAGTTGTCAAGATGGCAGAAAAGATTGGCGTAAAATTGTGCCTCGAAACGGGGCCGCTCTCTACTCTTACGAAAATCAGAGAGAGATTTGAGTCGCTCTGGTACTGCCTCGATACTGGGTATGCTAACCTCGACCCCGAATTTGGCTTCAGGCAATATGTGGATGATCTCGCTGGCCGAGTTGCCCATCTTCACCTGACAGACAACTACGGCCAGACAGATGACCATGAACCACCTGGCTTACATGGCGGCATCGCCCACGAAAATTGGAATTATCTGCTAGAATCGCTGAACAAATATAATAATGATGTAATCGGCTCATTTGAGATGTGTCCTTGTATGCCCGGTGTAATGATTCGCCAGGCCAGTGAGTTTATGTTCGATGTGCTGAAGTGGCCGAATCCGCCTCAAAAACAGACTGGCTATGCAGGCCTTACTTACAATCCAACGTAATGAGCCGGCGACTGAAAAAGAGCTACCTCCCCCCTGCTTTCTTGCGAAAGCAAGAAGGGGGGTAGATAACTATACTGTAAGGCTAAGGGTAAAAGGAATAATCCTTAGCCTTTTTTATTTCGCTAACCTACTATTGAAAACTCGCCCTAAAAAACGTTTGACGATTCTGTGCGGCTGTGGCTATAATATCCGCAGATTTCTGCGGTTTCTTATTTTTTGGCTTTACAAAAATCTTTTTGCTGGCTGGTTCTATCGCTCAGCCAACGTGGAAATCACTACTCAAAACCATTTTTAATTGATTTCTTCAGTGCCGACTATGATAGCCAAAAAGCATTCTAACCATATTCTTCATCTATTGGTAGTACCAACCCTCTTTATTGTAGGCTGTAGCGCTTCTAAAAGCCACGTTATGGAGTTTAACAGCTCTTTCAAGACGGACTATGTGGAGTCCTTCAATTTCGCAAAATCTACACAATTTGCCCAGTCGAAGATCAGTAAAGGCAAGAACCCTAAAAGAGAAGACCTACTATGGTCTATGCAGCTCGGCTGCCTTGAGAGAATTAAGCAGAACCACCGACAAAGCAACGATTATTTTGATAAATCAGAAGAGATGCTGAACTTCTTCGATTACCAAAACAAAGCCGCCGATTCTATTGTTGCAGTTGCTGCTAGCGACAATGTCATCCCTTATGTGGGTGAAGAATACGACGGTATAATGGTCAACACTTACAAAGCCTTGAACTTTATGACACTCGGTGAAAACGAACTGGCACGAGTAGAGTTTAATAGGGCTCTTGACAGGCAAAGACGAGCAAAGGAGAACTTCGCCCGGGAAATAGCAAAGCTGAAAAATGAATTAGAACAGGAACAGAAAAAGAAGAAATCAAATGTTAAAAAAAACGTAGAGAATCCTGAAATCGAACAGTTACTAACTGAAAGATATCCCGGTTTGCACGAGTTTGAGCCATACCCCGACTTCGTCAACCCCTTCACAACCTACATTGCTGGAGTTTATTTTAACCTCGTCGGTGACCACACAAAAGCCGCTACTTTGCTGAAGGAATCATATGGAATGGTTAGTGACAATGACTACATAGCCGAGGACTTGGCTTTTACCGAGCAGATTCTTGATGGCCAGGAGGAGTTGAAAGACACGGTATGGGTAATATTTGAAAACGGATTGGGGCCTATTAAAGAAGAGTTCAGAATCGATATACCCCTGTTTATTGCTACGGACAAGGTTAAATATTTCGGGATTGCTCTGCCAAAACTCAGATTTAGAGAGCAGGCTTATCCCTATTTGTCGATCAAAGCTGCTGGCCAAAATTACACGACACAAATTGTTGCGGATATGGATCGAGTTATCCAAACAGAGTTTAAAAAAGACTTTAATGGCATTCTGACCAGAGCCATCATATCTGCCACAGCAAAAGCAGTAGCCCAATACGCCGTGGGTAAAAAAGAAGACAGCTTATCGGCAGATCTTGCATCTGCTTTTGTCGCAATCTATTCATATGCTACGACCGCTGCCGATGTCAGAATTTGGACAACCCTGCCAAAGGATTTCCAAGTTGCCAGGTTGCCCATGCCCCCAGATAGGTTAGTAACTATAGAACCTCCAGGTGGGCAACCTTTCCAGGTAAAAATCCCCGCTTGTCAAAAAGCGCTTGCCTATGTTAGAATACCATTTAGACAGGCAAAACTAGTTTGCGACCTGGTAACATATTAAATTATTGGCATACAATGTTTGTGGAGAATTGCTATGAAAAGGTTAGGGCTCATATTGACCATGTTAATAGTTCTCGGCTGTGGCTCTTATGAACCGCATGACGAAAGAATACACATGAGAGAACAAATTAGAAGTGACACAATTGAGAGCAATATCGTCACTAGACCAATTGCCCATGCGTTCAGTGACTTGGCTGGTGAAGGCCTTGAAATCACCAACGCTATTACCAGAAGAAATGATGCGGGCTTGCTTGTGCTTCATGTCGAAGGATATAATAAATCATATAGAACCAAACGCTTCAGATACAGAGTCGAGTGGCTCGATGAAAGTGGGTTTCTGATTGATACGAAAACAACCGTTTGGCTGCCGATGTCGGCAATGGGAAGGTCGCCCTTCAGCTTTAATGTCGTCGCGCCGAGACCGGAAGCCGTAGATTTCAGAATGGATACAAGAAAGTGGGAGTAAAGTATGAAAGAAACAATATTAAATCTCGTAATGGTAGTAGGTTTTTTAGCAGCAGGTTGTGCACAGGAAACGAAAAATATCGATCTTATGCACGATGAGGGAAAGCCTGTTATGGCTCTCGACTATAGGGACTTCGATCGCGCCGCAAGCGAACTGGTCCAGTCAATGCTTGGTTCAGGTGCACTAAAAAAGGAGGAAGGTGGCAGATATGTAGTGGCCACCGGTCGAATCGTAAATGATACAATGCAGAGGATTGACACCGACCAGCTAATGGCAAAAATCGAGACTGAGATGTTAAACAGCGGACAAGCAATTATGACATCCGCCGTCGGTAGTGGTGCCGACAAGCTGGTCCATGAGACAAGAGAACTCAGAGATTCTGAGGAGTTTGACCCAAACACCGTAGCCAAAAGGCGAACCCTCATTGCACCAGAATTGAGCATCTCCGGCAAGATCTTTCAGAGGAATATCCGCTACGACCGAGGCCGCCAGCAGGTTGAGTACTATTTCCAACTGAAACTGAGCGACGTTAAAAGCGGACTCAGATTTTGGCAGGATGAAGTGATTGTCGGTAAAAGAGGCAGTAGTAAATCTGTTGCCTGGTAACAGAGTTTAGCAGTTAAGTCTTTAATAGGGTATAAAGATGAAAAAAATAATGAGCATATTTGCGCTCTGTCTGCTGATTCCTGCAGTTGTGATTGCTGAAAATACACCAGCAATAGGAGGTAATTCTGCCGGTAAAATCGGCAGTAAAAATGTCGCACCCAGCGGCCTTTTAAAGACAGAACCAAACAACGTTGTTATCCGAGAAGTTACTGGTCAAGGTCGTAACAGAGACGAAGCCATAAAGAACGCTCTATACAGAGCAGTCGAGCAAGTAAGAGGTGTTAAAGTCGACTCCGGCACCTACGAATTTGCCTTCCGTGGTGCAGGCGCAGGAATAGCTGCCGAAGAGCCCGGCCAGAGGAGAATCGAATTTGATTCTGTAGAGGTTGCTACAAGAGGCACAGCCTACACAACTGAAATCGGCGGCCTCGTAAAAACCTACGATGTTCTCGAGGAAAAGCAAATTGACAAGGACACCTACCAGGTCAAACTTAAAGTCGCCGTATACGACTATGGCGAACGGGGTCAGACTCGAAGGGTCAAAGTCGCCTTAATGCCTGTAAAAACAATGAATATGAGTTACCAATTCTTGAATCTCACAGTATCTGGTGATACACTTTCCGTGCTGTTATCTCAGCGACTCTCTGTGGGACTGACGCAGACTAATAAATTTGCAGTTCTCGACAGAGAAAGCATCGTCGATTTTGTCAGGGAAAAGAGTATGCTCTTTTCCTTCGATGCCCCTCTTTCGGAACAGGCAAAGCTTGCTGAAACTCTCGGTGCCGATTATTTGCTCGTAGGGACCATATCCCAGGCTAAAATCGAGAGAATCGATAAGTACCTCAAGGCCGCCGATTACACTGCGACCGAATACAAAGCAAGATTCAATTTCAATTATCGACTTGTTGACAGCTCTACAAAGCAGATTGTCGTGGCCTCGACTGTGCAAAAATATCTTGAAAACGAAGAAGTCAGAGGCCTTGCTGATGAGTTGGATCCCGTAGAATGGGACCCAGCACAGTTGCGTGATGCTTTTATCTCGCTCGTAGTTAACGATGTGATTGAAGCAATTATTGACCGTGTGTATCCTATCAAAATCGCCGCAGTTCAACAGGACGGCCAGATAATCTTGAATCAGGGTGGCGAGAGAATGGCAATAGGCACGCTGCTCGATGTCTTCGCACAAGGCAGGGAAGTCTTTGATACTGATACGAAAGAGTCACTCGGAACGGTTGAAAATTACGTTGCCACCATAGAAGTTCAGAGAGTGTCCCACACAATGTCATTTGCCAAAGTAATTGTAGGCGATTTGTCAAAAGCTTCCAAAGGTCTCGTTTGTCGCGTCAAAGAGGTGAAAAAAGCCGATGATGTCGGAATGAAACCGGATGTTATCAGAACTAAGACAGGAGCAGTCAAGCTGCCATTCGATAAATAGTGACTGTGGTAATTTGTAACGCGTTGGCAAAGGCTAAGAGTGAGAGCTCTTAGCCTTCATCTTTTTAGTACTACATAGAACTTGACCTCGGTTATAAAACGCTTGGCGCAGGCCATCCGCACTGTCAATGGATCATGCCACTTTTTTCTGCAAACGGGCTAAGTGCTCAGCGAGAACAAACCCAATAAACGCGGCGAGTACCAGGATGCCAAGCCACCTTATTTTCATCCACAGACTCCAGACACTGGCGAGATTCTCGGGCAGGAAGAAAAGAAAATGGCCGTTTTGCAGATCACAGAAAGCGACCAGAAATTCTCAAAGGCCGAGGTCGTAGAGTGGCTGACTGAAGAGAAAAATATCCCAATTGGTTCTCTCTGTCGTAGAATATTTGAAACCGAACAAGACGAACAAGCCAAGTCCAAGTAGTGCCCATCCGAACGATACCTGTGGTATTTAGCCCCACGTTTCACGTGGGGTTTTTCTTTGCACTCGAGTCAACTGTATAACTCACATAATACGGAACATAAAAAATAAATACGCTTCCTCAAAACAGAGCCGCGACCATAAGGGAGCAGCAATTGTCACTGCGGATTCAAAGCGGATGCACCTCCTGCTACGGCACTTCTCCTACTGCTTCTATGTCACAGCAGCGATTCCTTTCCTTGTGCCTTGCGGATGAAGTGGACGATGATCGCCAAAAGAATAAAGGCGATGACGCCGCCGATGCCGATCCAACCTGCTTTATCCTTGGACTTTGTGGCCTCTATGAGCTCCTTGTTTAGGTCGGTGAACTGCGCGTCGAAACTCTCGGCCCCGATCTCTTTCCTGACCCGGTCCAGTACTAGGCCCTGGAATCTCCCAACCAGGCTCGGGTCATGCTTGACGAGCTTACTGTCTTGCATCTCTCCCAAGAGGCCCGGAGCGGGCTTCGTGTGGAACTGCGACGCAGAGGCGATTACCACGCAGCCTGTCGCGAGGATGAATGGGATGAACAAGCCAGTCGACAGATCGAAGATCGCCAGACCGCGGAAATCCTTGTTCCAGCCGCGTTTCAGCATTGAGTAAGGCAGCAGGAATGTCATGTTGATACCGACCGCAGTCGCTGCGGCGGCCACCAGCACATCCTGCTGCTCGTTGACGATCTTGTCGATCCAGTACTGGCGAAACTCTGGGCCGACGGTGGCCAAGGCCTCCTTGAACGTATCGGCTGGCTTCCATAGCATGCGTAAATCAGGAATAATCCCGGCTCCGATCCTGCCCCAGTCCAATTGGCCCTTGAAGCTCATGTAGACGACTACACCGAAGAATGAGATTACAATCGCGGCTACCATCAGCTTCAGCAACAGGTTGAACAACTTGTAGCCGAAGCCTTGGCTGTCGTAGAGGTAGACCATGATAATGCACAGCACAGCGATGGACGGCGCAAGGATGCCGTTGGCCATATCTGCCGACATTGAGCCGAAGGTATTTGGCATTAGGTTCTGCCGTATTGACCCGCAGGCCAGTGAGAACTGCGGCAGCGATCAGACGCAGTTGGCCATCATGGTCGCAATCAGCCAGCCCCAGCTCAGTACTGGATTGACGTGCTCGTTGATAGCACGAAACGGCTTCTCGCCGGTCGACAGGGTAACGTAGCCGATCGCGCTGAGCATAACGATGCCGAGGATCATCGCCAGCGGCTGAAGCCACAGCAGCGCAAAGCCCGCCAGTACGCCCAGGTACAGACTGCTCGACAACGAGCCACCGCCGAGGGTGATCGCACTTTGAAGCCAACCAGGCCCAGAAAGTCTGACAAATGTTTTTAATAGTGCACCGCCCCCCTTTTCGCGCGCTTCCGCTATCAACTCACGGTCCCTCTCGATGCGCGGATTTATACGCATCACTTGCTGTTCGGACCTATGAGGCGAGGTTGGTTGTACCTGCCCATTCTCAGCCACTACCTTGACCTCCTGTTTTGGCAATCGCCGGAAATTCTTGTCAGCCTATGTGCATGGCGCAAGCCTGCTGTAAAGAGCAAAGCCGGTTCGCGCTCGAACTGACGTACTGGCTTATATGTAACAGCACGCACTGTTCATACATGGGCTTGTTTATCAAGCCATAAGATCGAACGGCGAAATGTAATCGCCAAGTTTCTCTCCGGCAGCTTTGAGCCGGTTGCGAACCTCGTCGTATATGCCGTAAAGAATCTGCGGCGTGTCGGACACTTTATCCCTGTAGATTTTCTCTACACGGTCAAGCTTAGCCAGATTCTCCGGTATGCGAATTGTAAACTGCTCGATGTAGTTGGCTTCGGTGTATTCACTCTGCAGATTATCTTTGAACAATCTCTGCAGATCTTCACATCTCGGTATTAACCCTGTAGGCGTTTCAATAGCTTCAACATCACCGTGTACCCGCAGCTCAGCCCACAGAATCCAGACCAGCTTGTCAGCCATACCGTTGAGATATTTTCCGTCCCTGCCCTTAAGGAAGTAATTGACCGAAAAGATCAAAGGTGGCTTATCAACGTCCTTAACGAAGTCAAGGTTGTTCTGAACGTATCTGCCAAGTGGTATCGAGAGAAAATCGAGATTCGACATAAGGTTAAAGGTTCTAACGCCTTCCTTACCAAGCGTCGCAGCGGTGGTCTCAGACTCGAGTGACGCTCCTTTTATGACAATACCCTCAGTCCAATTGTAGGCTTGCTCTATGGGTACCCACGTGTCACTGTCACGACCGCCGTATATTATACCACCCACCGGCACACCCTCCGGGTCATCGATGCGGGGATCACGATTATTGAGGTCTGCGATATTCAGACAGTATCGCGCATTTTTATGTGATGCTGTGATCTCATTACCTTGCGCATCGGTTTTTCCTTTATACCATTTGCCGAAATAATTGACCCCCTCTTTTGGCAGGTCTCTACCCATACCCAGCCAATACGGATTCTTCTGATTGTCGAGTAGAACGTTCGAGAAGATAACTTCGCATGGACTTGTCAAAGCCTGATAAATTATGGGGTCGTCCGTAGGATTGACATCGCGAATTATGCCGAAGATGCCTTTCTCCACATTCACACAACGAATCTTATCATTTTTTCTGCGAAAGTATGCGATGTCGTCACCAATAATGGATTGACCAGGCAACATCGAAGTTGATGTCTTTCCACAGGCCGATGGGAATGCACCGGCAAAATAAGTCACTCTGTCGCTCGGCCCATGAGCGCCAAGCACAAACATGTGCTCAGCCAACCAGCCTTCTTTGTCGGCTTTGTTTATGGCAAGACGCAATGCCAATTTCTTAAGACCGATTGTATTGCCGCCGTACTGAGTGTTGACGCTGTAAACAATATTCTCTTCGAGGTCGATATACACCCGGCGCTTGTCGATATTCGTGCTGACAGCGCCCTCAAGCTCACCTTCGGAGTGAATAAACCTGAAAAACTCGGGCGAAGAACCGATCTTTTTGAACTGCTCATATCCCGACCTGTAAAGAATACACTCGCTGTGTGCAACATAAGGCGAGTCTGTTATCTGCACACACGGTATAGAGAACTCTGAGTCGAGCGGTCCGAGACAGAAAAAGCACACTAACATCTCCCTGCCGACCATCGAATCTTTTAAGAAATTTCGCACTTCTTCAGTACCGGCTTGTTTCTCAGTTGAATTCAGACTTGCGCCAAGATCTGAACCGGCGGGCAACAGATACTTGGTCTTTGCCTTGTCGCGGGCCTGATCGTGATATCCGTCAAAATGGCAGGTATGACCCTTAATATTGAGCGGTATTTCTTCTCCGTTTTTTACAGCCATTTCACGAATGTGCGCGACGTCGTCAGGCGAATCCGTGCACACAAACACAGATTCCGGCTGTGTCAGCTCAATCGCGTCGGCGACAAAATCGTGCAGTTTAGGATTCTGCAAAGCCATGAGCCTGTTATAAGGCTCATCAGTTAGTCTCTTTTTTAATATGTACGTTGGGTCTTTCATCTATAGCCTTTATCCTCTTCATGTTAAAGGGTCAGGTCCCAAAAAGCCGGAGAATTGTAACGAGCATCCTGTCGTTAGTCAAATCGTTTTCCGAAAATGCCGCCACGGTCCCGATCGACAATCCGATTGTAACATTGACCCAAACCGTATTACTGACAGATCGCCACATAGGCAACAGAAATTATCGATTCAACGGTTTATCTATCAGATGTTCTGTTAACAACCCGAGAGTGCTATTGCAATCACGCGAAGTTTTTATGCAGCTCGAAAGCGGCCAAACCTTACTACATAATCCATGAATCACAATCTATAGAGCAAATGTCGGCGAATTTTACAGTAATCGGGTGGTATATGCCGATGTTGTAATATATATCTGTGTATATTGAGTGGTCTGTAGCTTAGGGTCTAAGTTGATCATTATATAGGATTCTTCAGGGAAGGTTGATGTCGAATCAGCCAAGGGTATTAAAAGTTCTGGCGGCACTTTTAGTCTCAATGACAACGGGTGCGATTGTCTTAATGGCCTTAGGCAATAACCCTCCTTCTGCCGGACCTTTTTGTCTATCCAGCTACTACCGCTTGGACTCTGTAGAAAAGGCTATTACCTCTTACGCCTGTCAATCACCAGACCGCTGGAACTGTATTCAGATTTGCTATAGTGGAACCACTGCCGGAGACATAGAACACTTAACCTACATCACTGAGCTGCCCGGCCGGGAATACCTTAACTATCACTTTGTTATTTGCAACGGTCGTGGCGGCAGCGATGGTCTAATCCAGCCGACAGAGAAATGGCAAAGACAATGGTCGATCATATCGGATGGAAGCTGGTACGGCAGTGGCCAGACGATCCGGATTTGCCTCATAGGTGACGGCAAGACCGCCTGTCCGACTGACTGCCAGATAAAGAGACTGGAAACACTGGTGGAGGGCCTGTGCAGGAAATTTGAGATTCAGCCAGAATCCATCTACTATCCCAGCAACCACCGCTGAACGCAGACAATTGTCGTTCCCGTATGCGAGTCCAATCCTCCATATCCTGCACATCTGGCTGTAATACTCGGCGAGGCAAAACACACTTCCAAATATTCTACGGTTACCTTGATTAGGTAACGACGACCAAAACCAAGTTGATATTTGATTTACGATGAAAAAACTTGCGCCGAACATCCCACACCTTGCTTCACCCGTATCGTGAAGTCTCCCCTACTGGGCACGTCGTGCCAAAACTGAGTCTGAAGATCCTGTATAACACCTGATGGTTATATTGAAGCCGATCGAAAGCTCATCCCTCTGAAACCTGAAACCGCAGCCCTGATAAAGCCGGGCTGCCGCCATCGCTCCTCGGAACGTAGATGGGTTCTGAGTTGTTTTCACAGGAAAAGATGGAATTAATCTCGCTCGTCATATTCTGAGCTTTCCAGAAAAACCTTCTTATCTTATACTACTGACGAACCATAGTGGTTGGCAATCTGCAAAGCCCCGGAAAGTCAGACTATACGATTGATATGATTGAAGGTATATAGGAAGGTATGAATCCTGGCTAGGGAATATCGTTAAAAAGGACACAATGAGGATGATGCAATATGCAGAAACGGATGTTCCAGCGTGTTCTCTGTGTATATCCCTATCGGCGCGAGTTGAATAATGTGGGCTATTTTCCACCACTTGGCCTTGAGATTATCGCGGTGGTTATTGAGCCATACGCGCAATCGCTGGATATTGTGGATATGCGCAAGGAGGCCGGCTGCACGAAAGACTTCATACGCCAGGACACTGACCTGGTCTGTTTTTCGGTCAATTGGGACCGTGACGCCGAGTTCCTGCGTGAAGAGATTGCTTCTGTTGAGTCAGGCATTCTCACCATCGTGGGCGGCAGGCAAGCAACGGAAAATCCTGATCGATGGTTATCGGAGTGCCCCAACGTGGACGTGGTTATTCGCGGGGACGGCGAGGAGGCAATGGAAGAACTTTGTCGGGGCGTTCCGCTCAAAAAGATCGCTGGGCTGAGCTTTCGGAGAGACGGCCAGACCATCCACAATCCCAACCGTAAACTTGGCCCCGTGAGGAACGATCTCTACCCCAATCGCAGCCTGCGTCGGTACACTTATGAAGTGGCTCTTGAAAGAGCCAACACGGGAATTCTGGTAGACACGATGTCAACCTCGCGTGGTTGCCCGTTCAATTGCACCTTCTGTTCCTTTAATCGAAATCCTTGGGGTGAAAAGCGGCAGTGGACGGCGCGTTCCCCGGAATCAGTGGTGGAGGAGCTCTCCCAAATCAAGGCTAATATCGTTGGCTTTACAGACGACTTGTTCACCTTCGACATGGACCGCGTGGAGCAAATCTGTGATATGATTCTGGCGCGGGGCATCCGCAAGAAGTACCTCATCAACGCCCGGCTGGAAATTGCCCGCCGACCGGATGTACTGCGTAAGATGGAACGGGCTGGTTTTTTCCTGCTGATGCTGGGCATTGAATCGACGCAGGACAGGACCCTTCGATCCATGCGCAAGGGCTTCGACACGGCGCGGATTCGAGAGTATTTCAAAGTACTTCGGAGCAGTTCCATGTTCCTACACGGCTACTTCATTGTTGGGAATATTGGCGAGACCGTAGAGGAGATGCTCCAAATATCATCTTTCGCGCGCGAACTGGGGCTGGATACTATTGCTCTTTCAACTCTGCGTATTAGTCCCTATTCCGGTCTGGACGAATTAGTTGCCAGCAGCCCGGGTTACCACATCGCTCCCAGCGGGAAGATTTACTCAGACCAGTGCTCCGTGCAGGAACTCAGGCAACTACGCCGCCGAATTAACCGGGAATTTTACAGCAATGGTCATCTTCTGCATCTTGCGCGAAAGGGAATCCGGAATGGCACGATTCGATTCCTTCCTGATGTGCTCTCTCATCTGCCAAGAATCTCTTGGCAGGTAGCAATGCATGCGCACAAGAAAAAAGTCAGAAGACGCAAAGAGCGTAAGACCTGACCGCCGATTAAGTTCATCCGAAGTAAAAAAATGGTGGGGCACTCGTCTCGACGCTCGTCACGGCAAAGCGTACCGTAGCCGGGAAGGCCAAGCCGGAGTTGGAACCCCCACCAATTCTTCTGCCCAAACAATTGACAAAAAGTAATCAATAATCAATAATCAATTGTCAATTGAGCCGCCGATGTAGCTCAACGGTAGAGCACAGCTTTCGTAAAGCTGGGGTTGAGGGTTCGAATCCCTCCATCGGCTGTCGCTTTTTACTCCTCAATATCCAGCACGGAACGAATTCTTTGACAATGTCCTGAAATAGATGTATAATTAATTTCGCATGAGGGAACTTTCTATAAGCTAATCGCAGGGAAAAAACCGTTCTTTATTCAAAAATCTAAGACAAGTTCCGATTAAATCAGGAGGGATTAAAATGAATCGTATAGCTTTTCTGTTACCGGCGTTATTGGCGATAAGTACAGCTTTGGCGGAAGAGCCGGTCTATTTCGCTGATGCCAGCTTAAAAGCTGCTGTAGAAGAAAAGCTCGGCATTTCCGACCCCACGCCAACTGAAATGCTCTCGCTGACCTATTTAGTGGCGGAGAGTAGAGGAATTGCCGACCTTGCAGGCCTCGAATATGCCACGAATCTTCAAATTCTGAATCTAGGAGAAAATCGGATTGCCGACATCAACGCAGTATCGAATCTGATAAATCTGGAGGAGCTGCATCTAGGTTTCAATCTTCAGATTACTGACATCAACGCCATATGGACACTTACAAATCTGGGGCGGCTGGATCTGGGTTACAATCAAATTACCAATCTCAACACCTTATCGAATCTGACAAATCTGGAGTGGCTGGAACTTAGTGGTAATCAGATTACTGACATCAACGCCTTATTGACTCTGAAGAATCTACGGTCGCTGGGTCTGAGTTCTACTCAGTTTACCGACATCAATGCCTTATCGACTCTAACGAATCTGCAGGAGCTGTATCTGAATAACAATCAGATTGCCAGCATTAGCGCCCTATCAACTCTGACAAATCTAAGATGGCTGGATCTGAATAGAAATCATATTACCAACATTAACGCCTTAGCAACTCTGATAAATTTGGAGTACTTGAATCTTGGTGGCAATCCAATTACCGATTTCAATGTTTTATCGACTCTAACAAATCTGGAGATTCTATATCTGTGGGACAATCAGATTACCGACATCAACGCTTTATCGACTCTGATAAATCTGGAGTTGCTGCTACTGTATAACAATCAGATTATCGACATAAGTGCCTTATCAGGCCTGACTAAACTGGAATACCTATATTTACAGGATAACCCTTTGAACACAGCAGCTTACTGTGTCTATCTTCCTTTGATCGAAGAGAATAATCCCGGAATTGACCTTCGATATGATGCTGTTGAGACATTTGCCTGTGACTGCGATGGGGATGGTTTCGTAGATTACTTTGACCTTGCTCTGGTGGGTGCTTATTGGCTGGAGGAAAACTGCTTAGATATAGACTGTCAGGGTGCAGATTTATCCGGCAATTACATCGTCGATTTCGACTACTTTGCATTTCTTGCCCAGCACTGGCTTGAGGAATGGGAATCTATAGAATAAAAAAGCAGCTTTTTGTTTTGTGAATGCTGAATTGATGGTCGTCATTACGAGGGATACCGCCAAAGGCGGACGACCGAAGCAATCTCAATCATTCGCGAGTTCGGGATTGCCACGGCCTGCAAAGCAGGCCTCGCAAAGACAACAGTGCAAATCACATGTCAGGGAATACCATTGCCAATATTCGGCCGCGTGCCTATGGCTGTAAGTCTGTTTCTTGCAGTCATTTCTATTGATTCATTCGGATAACAAAGGTAAATTGTCGGACAGAATGAATCTGAATGATAAATACACCTCATTACAGCAAATTCTGAAGGAGCTGGGTAAAGTTGTTGTCGCCTACTCCGGTGGAGTTGATAGTACTTTCCTGCTCAAAGCTGCCGTCGATACTCTCGGTGCCGACAATGTCCTTGCCTGCTTTAGCGCGGGTGTAGCTGAACCTTCAAACCAGCTTGCCCGTGCGCAACAACTCGCTGAGCAAATAGGCGCTACGCTTGAGGTTGTTGAAACCGATGACTTATCTGATCCTAACTTCGTCGCCAACAAAGCTGACCGTTGCTTCCACTGCAAATCGCATATTTGCAAAGTCCTCGTAGACATCGCCAAAGAACGTGGTTTTGACCACGTTGTTTTTGGAGCCAACTATGACGACCTTGATGATTTTCGGCCAGGCAATCGCGCGATGAATGTCTTTGGCATCAAGTGTCCACTTGCAGAAGCCAAGCTGACTAAAAGTGACATCCGCCAACTAAGCAGAGAGATGAACCTTACCACATCAGAGCAGCCGGCTTCGCCGTGCCTGGCATCGCGAATCGCATACGGCCTACAGATTACCGAGCAGCGTCTAAGGCAAATCGACCGAGCGGAAGAATATCTGCGTTCACTTGGTTTTATTGAATTCCGCGTTCGCCACCACGACACTATCGCCCGAATCGAGGTCAATCCAAAGGAGATTGCAAAAGTCACGACTGAGCCGACTCGCTCTGAGATAGTTCAAAAGCTAAAATCGCTCGGCTTTAAATTCGTAACCGTTGATCTACAGGGCTTCCGCAGCGGCTCACTGAACGAACCGCTTACCGAAGAAGAAAAACGTAAAAGTCTTTAAAGTTTGTGATTGTCTGAAAGATTTGGTCTTCGTTCTAATTCGTCAATCCTGCTATCGCAGCACCAATCAACGTCGCATTTTCAACGTTTGTAATCTCGTAGTGGACGCTCTTTTTCTCCGTTAGATATTGCTTGAGGTAATACTCGACTCGCTGCCTAAGCGATGTCAATTGATAGAACGTTGTGCCCTCGGCAACGATACAAATTGGCTTGCATGGATTGCGACCTTTGCCAGTCTTCAAAGCCACAGATAATAAGTTGATCGCAGTCAGTTTTGCAGCCCGTTCTATCATCCTATCTACCAGCCAATAGACTGTGGCGCTGTCCTCTTCGTCTGCATTGGTGATTACCTTTGAGAGGTAACTGCTGCTTTTCTGTGGGTTGTGCATAAAGTCACTCACCTCTTTTGTGCTGAGTTTTGTTATCGCAGATAGTTTTTCAGCCGTTGCGCGATGGAATAGCTTTGCTTTGACCGCTGCCTGGATCGTCCACAGACAAATCGGCCCAAAATACGCTCCCGATATCATCTTCTCGAAAATATTCACCCCTGGATTGGCTAATGATTTGTCGAATTTTTTGTCAATCGTCCCCCGTGGTGCCTTGTCAAACGCACCGGACTCAATATTAATTATCTGGCTCCTTGTAGGATCTAGGTTTTTTTTCTTTTTAATGTTCTTATTCTGCTCCACATAGCTGCAATTTGTCCCTGTTCCGAGAATAAAGCCTATATAGCTGTCGAATGCTCGCCCACTCGACTTCGCCCTGCCTGCCAAAAGTGTAGCCACGGTATCATTGAGCAAAACCATTCTTTTCTTCTGGCCGATTCCCGCCTCGCTTATCGCAAGATTCAGGTTTTCGCCTATCATCTGGCCCTCCACCTGCGGCGCACGAATCTCTTTGGAAAAGAATAGCACCCTTCCATCTTTGCTGGGGAACATCTCTATCGGATATGAAAAACAGAAACCAATACTATCGCTTTTTCCCACCACGTGCTTGATATAATCAGCCATTGTGCTGAAAAAAATTTTCCTGCTGACCTTTCCTTTCAAGCCCGGCATCTGATAAAGCTTAAAGTCACTAATTGTCGCCTTTCCATCATCACCAAAAACAACCGTCGCTACTCGAAAGTTCGTACCTCCTGCATCCATCACAATGACAGGTTTGTTTTCAGGTATTTCCTGTTCTGTCTCTATATAAGTTGGCAGCATCGCCAAAGAGCTTTTTCCCCCTGTAAGGCCCTTATCCATCTCAACAAGAAAAACCCGACACACCTGATCGATGTCTATATCCCCCGGGTCCATGCCGTTCTTGCTAAGAAAATCTCTAACTTTGTTCTTTATTTGTTTCACAACTTTAGCTCTACTGACCAAGAAGGATTGTTTTAGTGCGGATACCCGTCAGGATACATGTTGTGCCATTGCCAAGCTGTTTCAATCATCTTCTCCAGCTCAGGCATTTTCAGCTTCCAGCCGAGTTCGCTCCTTGCTCTTGTGGCATCTGACGTCAGTATTGGCGCGTCACCCGACCTACGCTCAGCCTCTACAACCTTGAAATCTCTGCCGGATATTTTTTTTACTGCTTCGATCACCTCCCTGACCGAGTAACCGTTACCGTTGCCGAGGTTATATATCAATTCGTTTTGTGACTCCAATTTCTCCAGTGCCAACAGATGTGCCCTGCACAAATCGTCGATATGAATATAATCACGGATGCAAGTACCGTCTGGCGTATCGTAATCGGCTCCATAGATTCTAACATCAGGCAGTTTTCCCATCGCCGCCCGAATGACTCGTGGAATCAGGTGTGACTCAGGCCTATGGTCTTCGCCGAGCGAGCATGCGTTTCCTGCACCGCAGGCGTTGAAATATCTCAGAGCAGCATATCGCAGTTTTCCCGTTTGGCTATGGTAGTGACACATTTTCTCAACCACGCGCTTGGTTTGACCATAAGGATTTATCGGCTCTGTTGGCGCATCCTCAGTAATTGGCACCCTCTCCGGCATACCATATACCGCAGCGGTGCTGCTGAAAACAAATTTTACTATATCGCACGCATGCATAGCCGACAGCAGGTTCTGTGTACAGCACACGTTGTTGCGATAGTACTGAAGCGGCTCCTTGACGGATTCACCGACCTCGATAAAAGCAGCAAAATGCATCACCGCTTCGATTTTGTATTTCTTGAGCGTTGCTACAAGAGCATCATAGTCGGATAGGTCCGCCTCGATAAGCTCAGCATTCTTAACCGCTGTTTTGTGTCCCTTACTGAGATTATCAAAAACTACCGGCTCGTGCCCTTCGGCCAGCAACATCGCCGTCATATTGCTGCCGATATATCCCGCTCCGCCACAAACAAGTACTCTCATATTTCGTATCTCGTATTTCGCTTGCCTCTGCAACTCTCGTCGCTCGCACCTGCGGTTACGCGAGTGCAGGCGCAAGACGAGGCAGCAGGTGAAGCGTATCTTGTATCTCTCTTCATGCTTTATTCCTCACTATCCAGGCGATCTTCAATACGTTTCAAAATTTTTGCCGCGAGTTCCCTATCTTGTCCCAGGTCAATCCACTCCATCTTTGCCCGCTGCTCAGGATTAAGTCTCAGCCTCTGCATTGATTCTGTGCTTTCTGAGAACATGCGGTATGCCCGTGCGCTACTTGTAACTTCGTACTCCGGTATGCTTAGCCTTTCGGTTTTCACCTCGCAGTCAATACACAGTTCTCGACCCTCTGTGCCTATCTTCAATTCCACTATCCTTCGGATGCTGTGCAGATTTGCCTCAGTGGTGTTGTAACGTCCTACATTATCGCTGCGCCATAACTCGAAAGACTGCGCTGCAGGTAATGGTTTGGTTCTTATTAAGCCGACCTCACTATCAGCCTTATCAATAACGAAGTGCATATCACCAAGAACATCTTCAGCTATATTCATTGCTTCTCTTAGCTCTGCCACAGGTATATCTGTCCCTGCAACACAGATCAGGCGTACTGCCACTTCGGACCGCTGTTCAGGAACACAGCCTGTTAGAAGCAGCGCCACGCTCACTGAAAAAAGTATCGACTTAACATCCATTTGTCGTCAACTACCTGGTTGAATTTAATAAAAGGCTTAGCCTTAAAAGTTTACCGAATTATATATCCGGCCCACGTGTCGGACAAGAACCATCTGTTTTTTGGAATGTAACATCCCCCACGCCAGGCTATCCTGAGGGTAAGCAGTTTAGTTCACGAGTGGCTGGTACTACTTGGGTCTGTCGGGTTTGTCCGGCGGCGAGAAACAAAGAGCCGACCGTATGCAAAAGAACTGTGTGTTGATTGGCACGGTATTAGCCAGGCTTGGTTAGATTCTTCCCGTTCACCAACTTTATAGCAAAAACCGCCAGCGGTAGAGTGAACAAATAAAACAGCCCCGCAAAAAACATACGATCCTCTGTGAGCATAAGTGCTGCCAGAGCGAAGCTTCCAGCCAGAAGTGCCAATACAAAAAGATGCGGCTGAAAACTCCCTGCGGTTGCGTAATCCAGTGAAGTGCCGGCAAGTACAGGTGCCGCACTGGCAATCAGGAATTTCGGCCGAGTGGCCTGGAAAAGGATGATCAATCTTTCACGCAGAGAACCAAGCACGATAACACTAATTCTACCTACAAACCGCACGACGTTGAATGGTTTTTTCTTGACTGCTACGCCAGGCGGTACTATCTTGTCATTCGCGAGAATGAGAGACAATTTACAAGGAGGCAAAAATCATGTTTATCTCGCTAAGAGTGTTGCTTGTTCTATTATGTATCAGCTTAATTCCCGGTTGCTACGAAGACGTAGCCGAGATTACGTTGAATCCCGACGGCAGCGGTACTATAAAACATAAGCTAATTTTATCAGAAAGACTGGTTGTTGCCACCTCCGACGATCCCGGCCGAAGAAATATTCCACCTGCTACGAAAGAGAAGGTGCTTGAAGAGATCGGATCGGCCATCGACATAATCTCAATCAAGCAGACAGATCTACGCGACGGTAAAAGGATTATCGAGTTTGAGGGAACGTTCAACACACCGGAGCAATTATTTCTTTCTGATTTTTGCCGGGACACTCTCAAACTAAGACTTGCACCTGCTGGTGAAGACAAAGCTGCGATCTATTGCGATATGGGAAAATCCGGTGCTGGCGGGATGAATCTTACCCGAATGTATGGCGCCGCAAAAGGATTATATATTAAGCGAATGGTTCATCTACCAACGGAGATTGAAAAGACAAACGGATATTATGATAAGGTCAGTAATATGGTTAGCTGGGATACAGACCTGCGTGACAAGCATGGACTTGCCAAAACAAAAGTGTTCGTTGAAGGGCCGGATCAAGGGAAAGGATATGTTGTTTTCGATGCTTCGACACTGAAATTTGCACTACCTCTTAAAGTTTTAGCTTCACAGCAGAAAACCGCCGAAGAGGAAAATTTCCAGAAGCAACCGACCGGACTTACTGCGAAAGTCGCCTGGATTTCAGTGCAGAGAGCTACAAAGGCCGATGGCACAGATATGCCTGACAAGTCATACACAGAGATCGGAGTTGAACTTAGCTGGAATGAAGGATTTCATCCGGTTAGGTGCGAGGAACCTATATTGCTGACTCTATTAGATTACAATGACAATGACCTGATCACGGGTCAGGAACAGCCATTTATGCAGCTAAAGATCAGCAGCAGGCATCAAAAAAAGAAGGAATTGAGACTAAGGGCAAAAGTTCCATCTCAGAATTCTAGGAAATTGAGGAATCTGGAAGGTTATGTAAAGGTTGTCTCAGATGTTGCTACGGAAGTAGTTATTCTGGAAGATATTAAAAGTCTAATCGGAAAAGATTCCACAGGAAATCCTACGCTTGATAAGTTGAATTTCAAGGTAGCTGGCATTCGGGGTCATAGTCTTACGATTAAGATTGATGGAGGAGATAATACAATAGTATCATTGGCGATAATAAAAGACGACGGTAGTAGGATTAAAAAAATAGGAAGCTTTGGTGGGGGTAACGAATATTCATATGATTTTAAGGAAGACATATCAGGACTGACTAAATGCGAGCTGGAGGTAGTGGTGTCAAAGAAGATAGAAAAGGTACCATTCGGCCTTGAAGAAATGCTATTGCCCTGAATGCGTAGCAGTTATCCTGCTAAAGCAAGATTCTGATCTCCTCGTCAGTAGTCATCCTGCCAGGCTGGCAGAGCGGGTCGGCCCGGCTGCAGTTTTGCCAGTACTCGCTCAACACAAATCAGTTGACGCAAGCCTCTCTGCCGTAAATGCTTATGTATAGACCAGCCGACGTCTAACCGTTTGGCACAACATTTGCACTTATACAAAAGGGGAAAATATAACTATGGTTGCCAGACGGCCACAATTTGATGAGGTCAATGTATTGATCAGCGAGGCAGACTGGGCTTGGCCCGATGCTGTACGCAGGATATTCCAACCCAGAGGGGTCAACCTGCTTATGGCTGAGAGTGTGGACCAGTTTATCACTATTATCGAAAGAAAGCGTATCCACACCACAATCGTAGATATGGACTCTGAGAAATCCAACGGCCTGGCGACTATCAAGATTATAAGGATGGAATATCCGTTACTGCCGTGTATCCTTTTGGCAAGCGAAGCGACTCAAGATATTCTTTGCAAAGCATTGGAACTCGATGTGTTCGGCGTAATCGACAAGCCAGTAGATATGGCAGTTCTGCAACAAGTCCTGAACAGGCTTTTTCAAAAGAAATACAACAATGATGTTTTTGCCTTATAAGGCAGAAATACTGATAAAGGGTTAAGTTTTACTGTGAAAGGAGTAAGGATAAGATGAAGATTCGACCATTGGCAGATAAGGTGCTCGTTGAGCGAGTAGAGGCGGAGGCTAAAACAGCGGGTGGAATAGTCCTGCCAGACACAGCCAAAGAGAAACCACAAAGGGGGAAAATTGTCAGTGTAGGGCCCGGTAAGGTACTTGAGGACGGCACACGTAAGGAGATGCAGGTCAAAAAAGGTGATTTAGTACTTTTCACCAGCTATGCAGGCATGGAAGTAAAGATAAACGGCAAAGAATATCTTATCATGGATGAATCCGACATTATGGCGGTAATCGAGAAATGAGAGAGGACAGAATTGGATTACAGATTATAGAAGGAGAAAGATAAACATGGCGGCAAAAAAAATTGCTTTTGGTACTGATGCACGCGGGGCTATCCGGGAAGGGGTCAAAAAGCTCGCCAGTGCAGTCAAGATTACGCTTGGACCCTGCGGTAGGAACGTAGTTTTGGAAAAGTCATTCGGCTCGCCGACGGTTACGAAAGACGGTGTCACAGTCGCCAAGGAGATTGAGCTGGAGGACTCGTATGAGAATATGGGCGCCCAAATGGTTAAGGAGGTGGCCTCAAAGACATCGAGTGTTGCTGGGGATGGAACAACCACAGCAACCATTCTGGCTGAAAGTATTTATGATGAGGGGCTGAAAAACATCACGGCCGGCGCCAATGCTATGCAGGTAAAACGTGGCATCGATATGGCAGTCGATGCGATTGTCTCAGAGCTGCATAAAATGAGCATACCCGTCGAATCAAGTAAACAGATAGAACAGGTCGCTACCTGCTCAGCGAATCAGGACGTTGAGATCGGCAAAAAGCTGGCTGAGGCCATGGATAAAGTCGGCAAAGACGGTGTCATCACTGTTGAGGAAGGCCAATCGCTGGAGACAGTAGTTGAGCTAGTCGAGGGTATGCAGTTCGACAGAGGGTATTTGAGCCCGCACTTTGTCAATAACATAGAGAATATGACTGTTGTGCTTGATAAGCCCTACTTCCTTGTGCACGAAAAGAAGATAAGCTCAGTCAAATCACTTGTCCCACTATTGGAAAAAGTAGCAAAGCAAGGCAAACCACTGTTGATTGTGGCTGAGGATGTAGAGGGTGAGGCCCTTGCGACATTGGTCGTCAATAAGCTCCGGGGTGTATTGCAATGTGCTGCGGTCAAAGCTCCTGGTTTTGGTGACAGACGGAAGGCTTTGCTCAGTGATATTGCGGTTCTCACCGGTGCTGATGCTATATTCGAGGACTTGGGACTTGAATTAGAGAACATTGAATTGCGCCAGCTTGGCAGAGCTAAACAGGTAAAGATTGATAAAGATACAACGACCATTATCGAAGGAGCAGGCAGCACAGAAGCCATCAAGAGTAGAATTGAGCAGATCAAAACCGAGATTGAGAACTCCACGAGTGACTACGATATTGAAAAGCTGCAGGAAAGATTGGCAAAATTGGCCGGTGGTGTTGCCCAGATAAACGTCGGTGCCGCGACTGAAGCAGAAATGAAAGAGAAAAAGGCCCGCGTCGAAGATGCGCTGCATGCCTGCCGAGCTGCGGTAGAGGAAGGCATTTTAGCAGGGGGAGGTGTTGCGGTGCTTAGATCACTGCCTGCCCTGGAAAAAATCAAAGCGAATGGCGATGAAAAAATCGGCGTTGATATTGTCCGCAGGGCAGTGCTGGCGCCCATCAAACAGATTGTCGAAAATGCAGGACTGGACGGCTCGATCGTAGCTCAGAAGGTACTGGAAAGCAAAGACAAGAACTTCGGCTACGATGCACTGCGCAAGGAATATGGCGATATGATTAAATTTGGCGTGATTGTGCCGACAAAAGTCGAAAGAATTGCATTGCAGAACGGTGCTTCAATCGCGTCGCTGTTGCTAACAACTGATGCGATAGTCAGTGAGATTCCGGAAAAGAAGGAGGCACCTACAGGGCCCCCTGGCGGCGGAATGTATTAGTAGGTCGGCAAAAAGCGGGCTCCTTTTGGAGCCCGCTTTTTAGCTTGCCCATAAGGGGCGAGTTTGGAAGAAGGAGCTTTTTGAATGAGTTTTCGTTATTATACAAACATGATTTCACAAGCCTCCCGAAGAGTGGCTGCAGTAATATTTATCGTAGGACTGATGCTAATCGGTTTTGGAGTCATTATCTTAGCATTGCCCGAGATTTTTGCATTTCTTGCCGCTGCGGTGTTCTTCATTGCAGGGATCGGCTGCGGGACTGTTGCCATAAAGATTTTTCTGGCGCAAAGACAATTGGACAAACTAAGCTCCGATGATTCTAAAGCCTACAGGCACAACGTGCGAGTCCGCAGCGAAGAATACTACGATTAGTAGTCCTGGCCTACAAGAGCAACGAACCAACCCCGCTCCGCCAAGGCGCTTCGCGGAGGCGAGTAGCTCGCCCCTCAGGGGCAATCTATAAAACTACAACGCAATGAATATGTGGGAAAGTTATTTTTTGCGAAGAAGTTATTCAAAAACAGAAACATCCAAGCTCTTTTTAAGTAGCGTGGACTGCTTGCTGTCTCTGCTTGAGCACGGAATCAAGGACGTCTTGGACGCTGATGATGCCGACTAGTTTTCCGTTTGATGTGATGGGGACTCTTCTGAAGATATTCTTCGTCAAGAAATCACATACCGCCAGCAGACTTTCATTTTCCTCAAAGAATACTGGGTGATGGGTCATGAAGTCGTCTACGGTTTTACTCTCATCATCCTTGTTTGTATAGAACAATACAACTGCGTCTTTCTCTGAGAGAATGCCCGCGATAGTCAGATCGTCGTTGACCACGGGTAGGCCTGAAACACTATTTGATACCATAAGTTCAACTGCTTCAAAAATGTGCGTGTCTTTCTTGACGCTAATTACATTCCTGTTCATAACATCTCTTGCTCTGAGCATCATTGTCTCCTCATCCAAGATTTTACCTAAAATAGAGCACAGCGTATTGTTCGAAAACAACAGTGTTGGTCAATTGCACGACACCTGATTGGCATCAGCATAGTCATAACATAGCAATATGACCGATAATTTTTACGGACAAGAAAAAAAGCGAAGCCCCCAAGGAAACTTCGCTGATCATGGACCATGAATCCGCAGGTCCCTGGTCGACAGTCACTAGCAAAACTATCATATCGGCCCACATCTGGTAGTTCTTTAGGGGGCAGGCATAAGAAAATAAAAAATCTAAATGTAAAATGTAAAATTAAGGTAGTCATTGCCGCTCTGCGGCAATTCCACAATTTTTATTTTTGAACTTTGATATTTGCACTTTATTAGTGGCACGATTATCGGATTTTGAGGGTGGCCAGAGCCAGAGCAGCAAATGCTGCGGCCATAAGCCAGAATCTCACGACTACCTGTGGTTCGCTCCAGCCTGCTAAATGGAAATGATGATGAAGCGGTGCGCATCTAAAAAGGCGCTTGCCGCCGGTATATTTGAAATAACCAACTTGCATAACCACGCTGAGAAGCTCGACGACAAATACGCCTCCAATGACCAACAGAAGAATTTCATTTCTTGTCACCAATGCACCATAGCCCATGACCGCACCTAACGGCAGTGATCCAACGTCACCCATAAATGTTTGAGCTGGGTAACAGTTGAACCATAAAAAACCAAGGACGGCACCGAGGATGGCCGAGTAGAAAATACTCAGCTCCCCAGCCTGTGGTATATGTGGCAGCAACAGATAACTGGCCCAAGTGACAGGTGTTGTTCGGGACATGGTTTCGGAGGCAACATAGCATAGCACAGCAAGAACAAGACTGACCATACCGACAAGGCCTGCGGCCAGACCATCCATACCGTCGGCAAGGTTCACCGAATTGCTTGTGGCTGATATATAAAAAATCGCTATCAGGATAAATGTCCAGTTAGCCAAAGACAGACCGTGCTTATAGAACGGCAGCCAAAACAGTCTGCCATCATCGATGTTGACAAAATCAAAGAATAAAAAGGACGCTATTAGCACAGCTCCGGCAATCTGAAATATGAGCTTTTCCCACGGGTACAAGCCATCCCTGCTTCTGTGGCGGGTACCAGCGGTGAGTTTCAGCCAATCATCGACACCACCCAAAACCGAAAACCACGCCATTACAAAGATTGCTTTCTGAATAAAGGGATTGTTCAGTTTCGCCCATAGCAAGGTACTGAGAACGGCAGAGAAAATTATGATTAGACCACCCATTGTGGGTGTATTTGCTTTTTCTTTTGTCAACTCATTAAGGGCGGCATGATAAAACTCGGGCCGATCTCCAATCTTTTTTCGTATCAGCCAGCGGATAATTTTCGGGCCAATCAGAATCGCAATTAGCAGACTTGTCAATATTGCCATTACCGAGCGAAACATCACATAGCGGTAAGCATAGAAATGCAATGCTTCGGCGATGAAATCGCTAAAATGTCGTAAAAGATGGTATATCATTTTGTCTTCTGCTTTTTAATGGACTGAGTTGACTTCTGTGCTGCCGAAACTCGCAGCTCCCGAACATCGTATGGAACTTTCGGCACCTTGAAAAGCTCCCTTAGCTTGTCCACGACCATCTCCAATTTAACCGTACGTGAACCTTTGACTAGTATTATATCGTGATCCTCTATGAACTCGTGCAGTTTATTGCAAACCATTTGTGTGTCGTTAAAAGAGATCGTCTGCAGATTATGTTCGGCCAGATGCTTTGCGTTAATGGCGGTTAACCTGGCGAGTTTGCCGACGGTTAATAAAAGTCGCACACGAGTCTGAACAACTGCTGTGGCAAGTTCGGCGTGCAGTTGCTCGCTTCGTTCGCCGAGTTCGGCCATATCACCACAGATGAAGACACGTCGGCGTTGCTCAGACGGGTCCGCGACGGCCAGCATTTCGAGCGCATTTATCATCGAGGCCGGGTTTGCATTGTAGCAATCATTCAATACGGTCAGTGTGCCGATTTGGAGTGGTTCTGCTCGCATAGTAACGGGCGGCAGAGTATCTACAGCCTGAGCAAAATCATTGGCGCCTACGCCAAATTGGCTGCAAACAGCGTAAGCAGCGATGGCATTTTCGACGTTACCCTGCCCAGGCATTGGCAGATTGACCTTGGTCCCGTCAATCTCAAATGTGCTCGCGAATGGATGATACGTGATATTTTGGGCCTGATAATCGGCACAGGCGGATTTACCAAAGGTTATTATTGGGTGATTGGTAATCGGTAATTGATAATTTAATTGGTTCTCATGTAGCCATTCAACCACCATATCATTAATTATCAAAATTCCATCGCTTGATAGTCCCTCGGATATGGATAGTTTCTCCTGCATTATTGTCCGCAGGTTACCAAAGCCCTGCAGGTGAGCGGCGTGCACATTTGTTATGACCACAACGTCTGGTAATGCAATCTTGGTCAAATACGCAATTTCACCGGGGTGATTGCTGCCGAGTTCGGTGACAACAATTTCGTCTTCTGCGTCAGCGCCAAGCAGCGTCAAAGGCAGCCCTATAGTGTTATTAAAATTCTTTGGTGCTGCAAAAACCCGGTGGTACTTACTTAGGACATGGCTAACGATTTGCCTCGTTGTCGTCTTACCCACTGAGCCGGTAATGGCAATTACCTTAAAACCACACTGCCGGCGATAGTAGCGGGCAAGATCACCGAGGGCATTTATCGTGTTTTTAATCTTGAATACAACTTTATCACCTAATCTTGGAGCCTCAATATTCTGGCTGACCACCGCACAGGCGGCGCCTTTGGCAAAGGCATCCGGTACATAGTCGTGGCCGTCGAAGTTCTCGCCAGTAATCGCAAAAAAGCAGTCACCTGGTCTTGTGGTCCGTGAGTCTGTGCTTATGCCGGTGAAACATGACTCGTGGCTCGTGACTGACAGGGGCTGTGCATCCGTGACCTTTGCCAGAGATGTAATTGAAAATTTCTTCATTATCTGCCTTTGTGTTGGTTACTGTATACACAGAAAAACAACCAAGCGAAAGACACCTTTGGCCGCGCAGTATATGCGTACAGCGGTTATAAATCAAGTTTATGCGTGCCGAAGTATCTGGTCCAACAATTGTACGGATTTTTCGGTGACCAAATTGTTGTGGTTTCACAACCAACTGGAACATAAGTTGTTTGGCCGGAACTCGCCAACCACAGAACTTGGGGTAGCCACCGCGCCGACTGTTAGTTCTTGTTCCAAGAATTACGCTATGATTCTATAGATAGCCGATGTCGATGTATTTTACGGAAATATACAGAAGTATATGATTCTGAGGGACTTCCAACTTTAGCAAAAAATATCACAAATTTTAGAAAAAAACATTTGACTTATAACGTTATACGTTATACATTTAATTAGTATATGATTAAAACATTCAAATGTAAAGAAACACAGAAAATCTTTCACCGGCAATATTCCAAGAAGTTGCCTCGTGATATTCAAAAAGTTGCTTTTAGAAAACTGCGTATGATTGATCGCAGTATTACATTAAATGATTTGAAAGTACCGCCGGCTAATAAGTTAGAGAAGTTATCAGGTGGAAGGAAAGGGCAATATAGCATTCGCATTAATGACCAATGGCGCATTTGTTTTGAATGGATAGATAATAACGCTTTAGAGGTAGAAATTGCAGATTATCATTGAGGTGTGAAAATGGGAAAGAGAAAAATACCTCCTTTACATCCTGGCGAGGTTCTTTTCGAAGAATTCTTAAAGCCTATGAACATAAGCCAAAATCAGCTTGGTCGAGATTTGGGAGTGTCAGCTCGAAGAATAAATGAAATTATTCATGGCAAAAGAAGTGTAACAGCAGACACGGCACTTCGTTTAGCCCGCTATTTTGGCAATTCACCACAGTTTTGGCTGGGCCTGCAGATGGATTATGATTTGGATGTAGATTCAGACAAACTTTCGCATCGTATAGAAAAGGAAGTGAAAAAGTTAGCCTATGCATAGCCGAAAGGACGGGGTTAAATGCTTCTAACTTAGCCCGTTCACTTTGGGTGGCATGCTTAAGCGTAGCTTGGGCATGATATAGACCTGGAATGAGCGTGTGCTACAAAATTACCGTCCCTCCATATCGCTTTGCAGCCCCTAAATCGTTGTCCGCCGTTCCCTCAGGAGCAACTCCTGGGCTACTTCCTTATCGCTGAAATGGAATCGATGGCTGCCGATTATCTGATAGTTTTCATGGCCTTTGCCGGCGATTAGGACGATATCATCTCTGGTAGCAATTCGTATCGCCAGTTCAATTGCCATTTTTCTGTCAGGCTCAATAGTGGTCTTGTGGTTTGTGGTTCGTGACTCGTGGTTCGATTCACGATTCACCATACACGATTCACGACTATCAAAGCCTGCGATTACTTCATCTATGATGGCTTGTGGATTTTCAGTTCGTGGATTATCGCTGGTTACAATGACAATATCAGCTAAATCTTCGGCGACTTTTGCCATACGCGGCCGTTTGGTTCTGTCTCTGTCGCCGCCACAGCCAAAAACAACAATTAGTTTGCCTTTGCACAAAGGCTTCAATGTTTCCAAGACATTTTTCAAAGCATCATCGGTGTGGGCATAATCAATAAATACGTGGCTCGTGGCTCGTGGCCCGCGACCAGAATAACTAATTTTCTCCAATCGGCCGGGTATGGCCTGCAGTGCGGAAAGGCCGGTGGCGATTGTATCCAAGTCGAATCCTGCGGCAAGACACAATCCTGCGGCGGCGAGATGATTGCTCACATTGTATCGACCAAGTAGCGGGGTGGTCACCCGTGACCCGTGACCCGTGACCCGTGACTCAGAAAACTTCACAGCAAAAATTGTTCCGCTTATATTCATAGATTCAATGTGAGCACTGATGTCAGCAGGTTCATCGACGGCATACCACAGGATCTTTGCGCGTGTGCGTCGAGCAATGTATTGTGCCTGCGGCGATTGCTTGTTTAGTACAGCTACGGCGTTGGGTGAAAGTTTCTCGAAAAGTTTTGTTTTAGCAGCGAGGTAATCTTCTTTTGTTTTATGGTAATCGAGGTGTTCGCCTGAAAGGTTGGTAAATGCAGCGGCCTTAAAATCAATTCCTGCAAGACGATCCTGTGCCAGGGCGTGACTGCTTGCCTCGATAATCATATATTTTGAATCTGCCTTAACCATCTGGTCTTGTGCGCGAGCAATATCAAGACAACTGGGTGTAGTAAGGCACGCTTCGCTAACGCTGCTGCCTGTGTCATAGATTATGGTGCCGATAAGGCCGCACTTCTGGCTGGCCTGCTGGATTACCGACCGGACGAGGAACGCAATGGTTGTCTTGCCGTTTGTGCCGGTGACAGCAAGATTAGTCAGCTTGGAGGCTGGATAGCCCTTGCTTGCCTGTGCGAGTAGCGCCGCAGCTTCAGAAGAATTGCCGACGATAACAGTCTCGTGACTCGTGACTCGTGACTCGTGGCTCGATTCAAGATTTTGGCAAACAATATATTTGGCGCTGTTGGCGACAGCTTCGTCGATAAATTCGTGACCATCATGAATTGTGCCAGGGACAGCTATAAAAACATCGCCTGCTTTGACCAGGCGCGAATCGAGGCGGATGTTTGGGGCTTTGCCTGAAGAGACCAGTTCCAATAGCTCATCGAAGGTCATAAGTTTGCGTGTTTTGTTTTGGATTTGGCCCATAACAGTGGAGCTATTTTATTACAAAGGCTGAAATAGTCAACCAAGGCAAAAAACAACGCCGCCAACAATTCTAATGAAAATCCAAGTGCCTTTGTTTATAATCGGCGACACTAAAGCTATTGCTTAAAACATACGTATTTGTAAAGGGCACATTACTTGCTTTGCAAAGCCTCTATGGAGGAATTTGAGGATGAAGATTCGAAGTTTATTTGGCGTTTGCTTAGGATTGGCGCTATCTATTTATCCGGCCACCGTATCAGGCCAGACTGATTATTTCGCGTTGTTTATGGAGGGTAAAAAAGTAGGCCACAGTGTCCAGAGCAGAGTCGTCTCCGATGGCAAAGTAACCACAAGTGAGACGGTTAGTATTACAATAAGTCGGCTGGGCATTCCACTTACAATTGAGATGGCCGAAAGCAGCATTGAAACAGTTGACGGAAAGCCGATAGGTTTCGAAGTCGTTCAGCAACTGGGGATATTGACAACAAAAACAACCGGCACCATCGGTGCCGATGGGACGGTATATTTGACAACCACATCGCCTGATAGCGAGCAAAAATCGACCTTTGAATGGCCCAAAGGGGCTGTCATGTCAGAAGGACTTCGTTTGCTCACGCTCAAGCACGGCCTGAAGCAAGGGCTGGAGTATTCGACAAAAATGTTTAGCCCGGGAATGTTGCAGGCCGTAGATGCGAAGGTACGTATCGGTGCCATGCAAAAGGTCGATCTTTTAGGACGTGTTGTTCCTCTTACTGAGGTGATGACCCTGCTAAGTATGCCGGGAACAGGAGAAATTCCCAGTATAAGTTACGTGGATGAGGAGCTTCGTCCTCAAAAAACGATAACAAACATAGCAGGAATGCAGATGGAAATGATTGCCTGTGCGAAAGAATTTGCACTCGGCGAGAACGATGTGTTGGAGCTAATCGACAAGATGTTTGTGACAAGTCCTGAGCCACTTGGCGATCTGAGTAGAATCTCAGCGGTTAGTTATCTGTTAGCTCCGATTGAAGATGCCAATCTGGTAATACCCGAAAGTGACAATCAAAAGGTGCGTCGCCTTGAGGATGGCAAAGTGATAGTGACGGTAAGGCCCATGGCTGCACCCTCAGGCGTAAAGTTCCCGTACAAGGGAAAAGATAAAAGAATTCTTGTTGCATTGGAGCCCGGCAGGTATGTGCAGAGCGACCACAAACAGATAATCGAGCTTGGCCGACAGGCCATTGGCGACGCTAAAGATGTTGCTGAGGCAATAAAGAGAATCGAATCGTTTGTGGCCGACTATATTGAGAACAAGAGTCTATCTGTTGGATACGCCTCAGCGGCAGAGGTTGCGACAAGCCGTGAAGGTGATTGCAGCGAGTTTGCGGTGCTGACTGCTGCATTGTGCCGTGCAGTTGGAATACCTGCGCAGGTGGTTGTTGGTATTGCTTATGTTGCTGATTTTAGCGGTTTCGAAGGATTTGGTGGACACGCCTGGGTTCAGGCATACGCTGGTGACAGGTGGATCGGATTGGATGCGGCATTTAAGAGCGCGGGACTGGGCGGCTATGATGCCGGGCACATTGCTCTTGCGGTCGGTAATGGTGAGCCGGCAGATTTTCTCAATATTGCAAGTGTGCTCGGACAATTCAAAATCGAAAAGGTTGTAGTGGAGTGAGAACCCCACGTGAAACGTGGGGCTAAATACTTAGGTTTTGATTCCTATTCGAACTGAACATCGCTTAGGATGAATTCGACATTGCTGTTGCCATTGTAGGTATTTATCTGAGGACGATATGCGACATTGAACAATTCGTGGTCGAGCAGTTTTTTCTCAAGTTTTCCCATTCCAAAGCCCACACAACGAACTGCGTTTATTTTGTTGGTGATGACAAGTTGGAGGTGGTCGGCGCGTGCGCCCACCCTTCTGGGCGGCGCAGCCAAATGGACAGCTTTTGTAGCAAAGACGGGCTCAGGGTTGCCTTGTCCGAATGGGCCGAGCATCTGCAATTGATAGACGCATTCTCGTGTAAACTCGCTAAGAGGTGCCTCGGCGTCGATATGGAGCTTTGCGGTGACATCGTCATCCGTTAGATTCTCAATTGCGTATGCCTCGAAGTCGGCAGCAAACTGTTCTATGCTCTCAGGTTTAATGGTTATACCTGCTGCCATTTTGTGACCGCCAAAGGTTATCAGATGGTCTGAGCAGGCCTTTATAGCGCTGAGAAGGCAAAATCCGGGAATGGATCTTCCGGAGCCTTGTGCAGCACCGTTTTCTGTGCCGGAATTTATCATAATCGTTGGACGATGAAATTTGTCGACCAAGCGGGAAGCTACGATGCCAAGCACACCGCCGTGCCAGTCGCTGTTTGCAAGAACAACGCTTCTTCTGTCGGGATGGTTAAGTCCCTGATTGAAGATCATTTCACAGGCCTGTTGAAACATCTTTCGCTCACACTGCTGGCGTTGGCTGTTTTGTTGCTTGAGGTATTCAGCTATCTGTGTTGAGCGAGTTTCGCGGTCGCTGGTCAGCAGTTCCACGGCCAGTCGCGCGTGTCCCATTCGTCCTGCTGCGTTGAGCATTGGGGCCAGGCGAAAACCTATGTGGAAGCTATCCAGGCCTTGTCCGGTCAGGCCGGCAGATTCGATCAATGCCTGTATCCCGGTGAGCTTGCATTCGGGCAGAGCCTTAAGGCCATAGCAGGTCAGAATCCTGTTTTCACCACGCAAATCGACAATATCCGCGATGGTTCCCATGGCCGCGAGGCTGGTGGCATTGAGCATAAAATCGCGAAGTTCAGGATTCAGCCTTTCTGCCGGGTTAAATTCGTTGGCCAGCGCCCAGGCCAATTTGAATGCGACCATAGCGCCGGCTGAGTCGGGGTTAGGATATGACGGCTCAAGGCCGGGGTGCACAATGGCGGCTGCTTTGGGCAATTTAGACTCGGGCTGGTGGTGGTCGGTTATTATCAGTTCAATACCGCATTGTTCAGCAAGCTGAGCTGAGTCAAAAGCCGTAATACCACAATCAACGGTCACGATCAGTTGCGTACCAGTCCTGGCTAAGGACTGGATTGCGGCGCCGTTCAGACCGTAACCTTCCTCGATGCGGTGAGGGATGTAATAATCGACATTAGCGCCAAGAAGTTTAAGAAGCTGCCATAGAATTGCAACGCCGGTTATGCCATCAACATCGTAGTCGCCGTAAAGTGTGATTTTTTCTCGGCTTTCGATAGCGCATCTCAATCGGGCAACCGCCGGTTCAACTCCAGGCATTTTTTCAGGACGAATAAGTTCGGCGAGCTTTGGTCTTATGAAAGCAAGGCCGTCCTGGGTGGTTCTTATACCGCGATTAGCCAGAACCTGCGCGATCAAAGGCGAGACCTTCAAGGATTTTGCCAGATGGTCAGAGTATTCGCTGGCGGGATGTATCACCCATCTTCTTTTTAGCGTCCTTGCTGAAACAGGCATTCGAACGTCTGTCCTTTCCGGTGTTTTTACATTTGCCTAATGCCGGAACATTTTATACCAGAAGCGAGCCTTTGCAGGCAAGTGAGAAACCACACGTAAAATGTGGGACTGACCGCAGTTTTACGCGTTGTTGAAAGCAAGGTCAATCGACGCTGGGCAAGATTGTTCGCACCAGGGTTTCGATTGAGCCCATTTTTGCTTTGTAGGGCCGAATTCGCAGACGCCATACGTAAGGCTTGGCATATAGCATATACTCCGGATGCGTTCGGGCACCCCAGCTATCATCACCACCGACACCCATCTGTTTGTAGTCCAGGTTGACAGTGATGTTCTCTCGCGTCGGCAGCTCATGGATGTGCTTAGCTTTACCCAAGTCTTCCATCGTGAAGGGCCATGCGCTTACGCTCAAGAGAGGCCTACCAATCGCCAGTAGTCCTGTGCCATCACCGTCCATTAGCGCTACCCATCGCACATCGGTCTTATTACCGTTTTCCTGCGGCCGCACGTAAAGATGTATCTGCTCCTGAACCGCGCCTGAGTACAAACCGACAGCAGCTCCTGTCTTGCGGTCCCAATAGGTCTCGTGCGGACCCCGGCCATACCAGGTCATAGTGGAATATCGTCCTGGTATTTCCATTTGCATTCCAAGGCGCGGTATCTCAGGAATGTTCTCGCCGGAAGGCTCAATACTATTCTCGATAAGCACATCGCCGCTGCCGTAGATATTGTAAACGATTTGATACTTCGACTCTGTCCCAACAGGTAAAGTTGCATCCACCGTGATGCGCACAAGCTGTGGTTTTATCTGCTTTGCCTTGACGCTCGTTATCTTTCGATTGGCTCCTGCCTGATGCCATACGCCGTGACGCCTGGGCATTCCGTTGCCTCTGTCGTTGTCTATTGGTACTCGCCAGAAATTAGGAACCAGAGGTGACACAATTAGCTGGGTTTTTTTGTATATAAATGACTCGATAGCACCGCTGTTTTTGCTGACGATTAGTTCAAAGTTCTGATCGGTGACAGTGATGGTCTTATCCGATTCCTTCAACTTTAACTCGCCCATCTCAGTAAGCTCAGCAACAGATCCGCTGGGCACATCGAACGGCACCTTGAACTGGTCCCACGCCACAATGTGGCCTTGCGACGCCCACAATGTATCATCACCAAGCACAAATGATACCTTCAGAAAATATTCAGCCCCCGGCTGAAGCTGTGGCTTATCAAACGGAATGCGAACCTCTTGTATGGCTCCTGCAGGCAAAGACAATCTATCAAGTTTTCCTTTTTGAAGGATTTTTCCATCCTCGGTTAGCTGCCACAAAATATCTACAAAACTCAGATCCAGAAAATCGTATTCATTACGGATGGACACAGTACCACGGACTAAATCAACCGGCTCAACCCATATTCGCTGATAGATTTTTTTGACCTCGTGCAGCGATGGATTCGGCTTGCGGTCAGGCTGGACGATACCATTGCAGCAGAAGTTACCGTCATTGGGAAAATCGCCGAAATCACCGCCGTAAGCCCAGAACATTTTGCCTTCCGCTGAGAACTTGCGCAGGCCCTGATCCGCCCAATCCCAGATAAAGGCGCCGATAAGTCGCTTGTGTGACCGAATGGCATCCCAGTATTCTTTTAGGTTACCTACTGAATTGCCCATCGCATGTGCATATTCGCAAAGCACCATCGGTCGGGTGTCTACAGGATCGTTAGCGATGCGAATAATTTCCGGAATCCTCGCGTACATTCTGCTGATGACATCGACGTATGGCCAGTCTTTCGGGCGCCCTACGACGCCCTCATAGTGCACATACCGCGTTGGGTCATAATCATGAATCCATCCCGCCATAGCAGCATGATTCGGACCGCAGCCTGCTTCATTGCCGAGCGACCAGAAAATAACCGATGGATGGTTTTTATCCCGCTCCACCATTCTTATTGCCCGCTCGACAAATGCAGTATGCCACGTTGCCTGATTCGAAAAGTACCCCCCCACCCCATGCGTTTCGAGATTCGCCTCATCAATCAAATATATCCCATACTCATCACATAGCTCATACCACTGGGGATCATCAGGATAATGTGACGTCCTCACTGCATTGATGTTGTTCTGCTTGAGAATCTTGACATCTTGTATCATTCTCTCCAAGGGTATCGCTCGTCCATGATCCGGATCGTGCTCATGCCGATTGACACCGAACAGTTTGACAGAGATGCCATTGATGAAAAGTTGCCCGTCTTTTATTTCTATCCTTCGAAAGCCAACTTTGCAGCTCTCTGCCTCGATCACTTTGCCCTGCGCATCCTCAAGCGTCAGTACAAGTGTATACAAGTTTGGCGTCTCCGCAGACCACCTTTTTACATTGGGTACCTTCGCCTGTAGAAGTGCAAACCGCACGTTGTCCCTTTGCGGATACCGCTCATTGATTATCGGAGGTGCATATACCTTAAGGTCCTCGCTTAGAACCGCTCGCTCACCATCATAGATTTGCGCCCGCACATACCAGCCCTTAATGTCCTGATCACCATATTTCGCCAGCTTCGGTCGAATCATCAGGACTCCGTCCTGGTAGTTATTTTCAAGGTCGGCACGAACAAAAAAGTCACGAATGTGCACATTCGGCGTCGAGAACAGATACACGTTGCGATAGATGCCGCTCAGCCGCCACATATCCTGATCTTCAAGGTAACTGCCATCCGACCAGCGATACACTTGGATAGCTATTGTGTTAGTACCCTCCTTCAGATACTTGGTGATGTTGAATTCGGCCGGAGTCATACTATCCTGACTATAGCCAGTCTCCTGGCCGTTCACCCAAACATAGAAGGCGCTCTTGACACCATCGAAGTGCAGGAAAATCTGCCTGCCTTTCCACTCTGCTTGTACCGTAAATTCCCTTCGATAGGAGCCGACCGGATTGTAATTGTGCGGAATATAAGGGGGATTCACCGGAAAAGGATATCGCACATTCAGATATATTGGCCTGCCGTAGCCGTGCATCTGCCAGTTCGATGGCACGGGGATTTCCTTCCAGCCGCTAACGTCGTAATCGACATTATGGAAATCAATTGGCCTGTCCGCAGGCTCTTCAACCCAGTTGAACTTCCATGGTCCGTTCAGCGATATGTAAAATCGCGACTGCTCGCATTTGCATCGAAGCGCTGCCTGGGCATCGGCATACGGCATTAAAGTACAATGCCCCGGCTCCTTGTTCCTGCCGACAACTTCCGGGTTCTCCCAATCATTGACCCCTTCACCAGCGAGCACCACCGGCAATGCACTAACACATAAAATACCCGCAAAAACCGCGACTCTGACGACGGCAACCGAAGACTTCAAGTATGAACACAGCATATTTCCTACCTCACTAATAATTGACCGATTATCAAAACACATCCCAGCGTGAGCCATATTATTTCCTACTCAGAAACACCACGCTCAACCACCCACAGCTCTTTCGCTGCATAGCCGTGTCTCAATATATCGAAAAAACCTCTGCTTGCAAGTACTTGCACAATAAACCACCATTCCCAACAATCTGTTCCCTTTCACCTTCGCACGTTCCGCCCGTATGGCTACACAAACCATAATTTCTTGACGCCTTTGTTCTGAGGCCGCTATAATCCTAAATGTGGTTTGTGGGACACACTTGCTGATTAGGACGTTTCGAGCTTCTCGCATAGTTCAAGTCGCATGGACTTAAGCCCATGTGAATTGTTTGAATTGAACCAGAGGCTATACACGGCCATAACTATGTGGCACCGGCAAGCTTGGTCGTTGGCAAGGATGAAAAAGCATGTATTTTTATCTTACGCGTAAGACAGTTGAGCCTCTGTTGACCATAGTCTGTCCAACTCTTGTGTGTATTCTTATGGGCCTGCTCACATTCGGCACTCAGGTCTTTCATCTAAAGGCACCGCCATTCCAATTTGTCACGATTGGACTGGCTGTCGGTATCCTTGTGCTTGCTGCTCAGAGACTCGTGCTAATTCAGTTTGTTGGTGTCACCATTCTGCTAATCATTGTCATGATCGCGGCTACAGGTTCTTGGTCACCTCAACTTATTCCTCATGTGATTGCCATGTTATTCCTGGCTGGTGCAGCTCTTCTGAACGTTAAGATTCTGGTTAAGATTCCATTGACCAACGTAATTGGTCAGTTCCTAACTTGGAGCATCGTTTTTATCTTAGCGTACTTACTACATGGAGTGATTCTTCTGGTGATTTTCCGTCCTGCAAAAACAACAATCTATTTTCGCTTCTATTGGCGATATGCCGTGCTTATCGGCATCGGCTTGGGGATTGGTTTCAAGGTAAAAGACTGGCTGATACAAAAATTATATGTGGATAAGTCCAAACACATCTCTGGAGGGGACGACGTGTAACACCGATCCTCAATCAATCGTCATAAGAACTGAAATAGCCTCTTATTTCCGCCATTTGAGTTTCTTCACGCTGCCGTGCATTGTTGTATTGCCTGCGATTACATGCAGTATAAATTCTCCCCCGTGGGTTGCCAAACGAGCCTCTACCCAGCCGACAGGGATAGTGTCAGCGAAGCTGTAACTGGTTGCCGGAATATTGATAAGGTGAATTCCTTCATATTGTCCAAACGCATATTCATGAGAATGACCGTATAAGATAGCCTTTACCTTGCGTATCGGCTTTATGATCTCAAACAGACGTGGCACATCGAGAAGGTCTCCGTCACGATCTTGCAGCGTATGGTGAACACACAAAATTATGGGCTTATCATCGCACTTATTCAAATAATCTTGCAACCAATCACGCTGGGTTTTTCCCAGAAGCCCTGGAATTTTATTAACGTAAAAAAGTGAATCCAGAAGGATCACACGAACAGGTGGTGTGTGAATAATGGTAACATATTTGTCTGCAATTGGCGGTTTTTCGCCGGGCAGGTCGGTGAAAGTACGCAGGAAATTGTCCCGGTTGTCGTGGTTGCCCAGCGCCATATACACAGGCACTTTTACAGCCAGTGGCGCCAGCAATTCCTTGAGATTAGCATAGTCATCCAACTTGCCCTCCAGCCGTGCCAAATCACCTGCGACCGCAACTGCATCCGGTAAGTCAGAGAGAATATCGGAAACAACCTTTTGTAGATTCCGGTATGGATAGAAGCCAAGGTAGTTATCATTAACATCTGCGGCAATATGCGTATCTGAAAAAAAGGCCCAGCGAGCGACCTGTTCTTTGTTTTCAGCGGAACAGAATCTCGTGCTAGCGCCAACGGCAAGCACGATACTGAGGATAGTCAGAGTACGCTTGATGAAATCTCGTCTGTTCATTTGTTTTAGTTATGCAAACCCGCTGTAAAACCGCAGGTTAAATACTTACCATCCGCCGGGCGCAAGTGAGTCGCTGACCGGTTCGCTCCACCAGTCGGGGTTTCTGAAATATTCTTTGAGCATCATAGCAGCGACGACGCCATCCGCTACCGCTGTAGCCAACTGCATAGTAGCACCGATTCTGCAATCGCCCGCGACGAAGACGCCGGGGACACTTGTACGAAGATACGCACAGTCGCACCTGATAAAGCCCTTGTCGGTAAGGTTCACAAAGCCTTTGAGAAAATCGGTGTTCGGTACCATCCCCACAAAGATAAATACCCCGTCACAGGGATAGTCTTCTTCTTCGTTTGTTTTGACATTTTTGAGTTTGATCGATTGTACTTTTCCTTCGCCTTGAATAGCGGTGGCAACGGTGCTGTATTTGATAATCAGATTTGAATTTGGTTCGTTGGCTTTTTGGCGAATCTCTTCCGCGAGGACCTTGGTTGCCCGAAATTCATCTCGTCGGTGAATAAGAGTAACCTTAGCGGCGTATTTTGTAAGATGCAGCGTCTCTTCCACTGCGGTATTGCCACCGCCCACAGCAACGACTTGCTTATCCTTAAAAAACGGTGCATCGCAGGTCCCGCAATAGCTGACGCCCGCACCGGCATTGCGAAACTCATCTTCGCCGGGGATGCCGAGCTTGCGGTAACTGCTGCCGGGTGCGAGGATAACTGCTCTTGCAGTGAAATTTTCCTCGTCACAATATACAGCTATGTTGCCGTTCTGGAGTTTTTCCAGTTTTGTCACTTCACAGCCGGTTTTTATCTCGGCATCGAAATTCTCAACCTGCTTTTGCATGCTCTGGATGAGAGACGGGCCATCGATGCGTTCGATGCCGGGATAGTTTTCGATTCTGTTAGTATTTATGATCTGCCCTCCGGGCATCAGTTTTTCGAGCACAAGCGTCTTGAGTCTATCACGCGAGGTGTAAAGTGCGGCTCCAAATCCCGCAGGCCCTGCACCAACAATAATTACATCATATACACCGTTGCTCATTTTGTGATTGTCCCTGCTTTAGCCCAGATGAGGCTCGATCTTTTTCTTAAGACTCTCTTCATAATTGGGCGTTACGCCGGTAACCTGGCCCACAACCTGCCCATCTTTGAAGATATGCAGCGTGGGTATGCTCATAATCCCGTACTTGATTGCCGTATCGCGATGCTCGTCTACATTTAGTTTGCAGACCTTTAGTTTTCCCACGTATTCGCCAGCGATTTTTTCGAGTACCGGAGCAGCCATTTTGCAGGGTCCACACCACGGCGCCCAGTAATCTACCACCACAGGAATGTCGGATTTTATCACATTATTTTCAAAGTCAGTGTCAGTAACTTCGATCGGCTTTACTTGTTCCATAATGAGCCTCCATGTGAAGGAATATCAAGCATCAAAATGCAAAAATCAAAATGAGATATTAAAGGGCGGAACGGTCAATGTCAATAGCGTTTGTTTTTCTTTTATTGCAGGTGCAAACCCGCAGTAAAACTGCGGGCTAAATATTTAGCCCCGCGTTTCACGCGGGGTTTTGGCTTTGCACGTATTTGATCCTTCGTCTCAAATCGTCTTCGGTAAAACAAAACCTCTTGTCATAGCCGCGTGTCCACACTTTTCCCGTGCGTTCCAGAGCCCTTAGCGCAAGTCGTGAAGTGCTCTTGTAAAGGGCGACAATTTTGCTTAACGGTTCTTATGTGTAATCCACAACGATGTGAACATGGTTGGGTTGGACAGATATCGCATATATTTTCTGACCACGGGTTTTGGCTTCATTGATGATTGCTTCTCGCACGAGCTGCCGCTCAGCAGTTGATAGTAGAATAGCGTCCTGTAGTTGCAATTGTTTATTGCTTTGCATTAATGCCTTGTTTGCTGGATAGATTTTGCCTTCCTTCACATATCCGCGCTCATCGCCTTGCAGCCATGTACCGTAGGTTGTGAACGTAATCATATATCCTAACGTCCTTGCCACACAAGCTCCCCTATTTAGCCCCGCGCTCGTCCGGCGTAGCCGTGCCGGAGTCGGATTTTACGTGGGATTTACTTGCTCATTTTTGTTTTCGCCTTGGATTTGTTCGAGTTGCAGGCCGAAGCGTTCGGGCTTCTTTTGGCTGTCTTTGTTTTTGCTCTCAAATTTTCGTCTTTTGCTTAGGGACTTTCTTCGTTATCGTTATTACGAATTCCCTTGTAATCCCTATACAATTTCTTTATCTCTGCATTTTGTCGTATCTTTTCTCTATCACTCCACTTATCCTCATAATTCTGCCTTTGTTCGATTTCTGTTAGGAACTGTTTGTCAATCTTCAGCTGGTCATGCAGCCAGTTAATATCCCTCTTTTCTATCCTTTCTATCCATTCAGAGACATATTCCTCAAAATCATCATTTGTAAAGAAATCTACCACTAACCATCGTTTTTTATGATGGGGGAACCCAACCATTTTGTCCCCAAAAGGAAGGTCAAAATATATGAAATCTTTAACTCTCTCCCATAGCGAAGGCGAACCATTTGGTTTCAGAACTACTGAATAGAAAAGAGGTTGGTCTTCAAAAGTATTATAGGCGTAAGTTGACACTATAGTATCGCCAACTCGACGAAAAGATACCAGTTGAAAAGATTCCCAAAAATTTGCATAAGTATCATTAACAGGAGTAGAATACTGTAACTGGTCGATCTGTTTATGAATCTCTTTGTCTCCCCATGTCTTCATATGTGTTGCATTTCTAGTCATGTAGCTATAAGAGAATGCTTTGGAAACTCTAAATGGATCCTCATACTCACTTCGAATGTAGTTATCCATTATAAAGATGAGACATGGGACGCCAATTATTGCACAAAGAATTATAAGTAATTTTCTCATACTATATCGTGTCGACTTGTGTTGTTTTTCAATTACGGTTTTCTTCGTTTTCTGCCTCGATTTAGTCGAGCTGTAGGCCGAAACGGTCGAGTTTCTTCTTACACGGCGTAGCTGAGGGCTTCAAGCTCCGCTGTTTCGTCTGCCCTGCTGAGGATACTATCTACATTTTGCATAACATCATCTTCGATTACGTACTCGCTGCAATTGCGGCACTGCAGGACAGACAGCTTCTTGATAATAACAATACGGTTGCAGTCAATCTTAAAAGGTAAACTTGTAATCAGTTTCTCTAACTTTTCACCGCAGTTTTTTGCAAATCATAACATTATACAAACATTTATAGAAGGTCAACTTTCGCACTTTTTAGGCGGCTGGTTTTAATGATTTATCAATACAAACATACCAACCTTCCGATGTCTTTATTGGAAATAAAGATAAGACAAGGAGGTTGGCATGAATACGATTATTACT
>Ga0315543_1000217_pt1 | contig 72225 bp, 65 predicted proteins | sample SalMarSW160210MG_2_FD_203098 | JGI IMG/M metagenome (GOLD analysis project Ga0315543, IMG submission 203098) | Salt marsh sediment microbial communities from the Plum Island Ecosystem LTER, Massachusetts, United States - Salt Marsh Sediment SW1601-210 ... | reverse complement strand
GCTCAACAACTTCGATACCCAATAGGTTGGTCAAGCCATGCTTAATGGTTCGCGCAGCAAGATCACAGAGAAGAATTCTCGTAGGTCTTTTACCCGGCCCAGCGTCAAGGACAGGACAATTCGTATAAAAGACGCTGAATTTCTGGGCCAGGTCATACAGGTAGCTCGTCAGATAGTTGGGTCTGTAGTCCGCAGCGGCTGATTGAATTGCTTCGCCGTAGCGAATCAGATGCTTTGCCAGCTCTATCTCGGCAGGTTCATCTAAGGTAATCTCCGTAATGCCTGCAAGTTCATCCTCGATTTTAATTTGTCCTTTTCGCTCTATGGACTTTATGCGTGCGTAAGCATACTGCATATATGGCGCGGTATTGCCATCCATCGCGAGCATCCTATCGAAATTAAAAACATAATCGCTTGTGCGGTTATTGGAATAGTCAGCGTATTTGACTGCTCCGATTCCGACTGCCTTTGCGATTTGGTCTTTCTTGTCTGGAGACAACTCGGGGTTTTTCTCCTCAACTATTTTTCTCGCACGCTGGACCGCCTCATCGAGCAGGTCTTTTAGCTTTACGTTTTCACCCTCGCGGGTCTTTAACGGCTTGCCATTTTCACCTAACACACTGCCGAATGTAACATGAACAAACTCTATTTCCTCGCCATCTCTCTTATTCCAGCCCGCCATATCAGCCACTGCGAAGAGCATCTCAAAGTGTAGCTTTTGGCGAGAGTCGGTGACATAGATAATTCTATCTGCTTTTAGCTCATTAACCCTATAACGAATAGCTGCCAAATCAGTTGTTGCATAAAGATATGCTCCATCGGATTTCCGAACCATAAACGGCAGCGGCTCACCTTCTTTATTCTTAAATCCTGGCGGAAAAACACAAAACGCTCCCTCAGATTCAACAACAAGTCTCTTGCTCTTTAATTCAGCAACGACATCTGGTAGCATATCATTGTACGTGCTCTCACCGCGTTCATGCTGTTTGTTAAGATTCACACCGAGAGTGTCGTAGATTGCCTGGTAATGAGAGCGAGACTCATTGACAATTATCTGCCAGAGCACAGTATATTCCGGATCATTCTTGTGCAAACGAACGACCGCTTCTCTTGCCGCTTTTTCAAACTGTGAGTCGCTGTCGTATCGTTGTTTTGCTTGTTTGTAGAAGTGCTCGAATATAACGAGGGGAAGCTTAAGTTGCTCTGCTGTAATGGGGGCGCCGGTGTATTCCTCTTGTTTGCGTGAATCCTCATCCAATAGAGCCATCAACATTCCGAATTGAGTTCCCCAGTCGCCGATATGGTTCTGACGGATGACTTTATGGCCAAGGAACTCAAGCGTCCGGCAGATGCAATCACCAATTATCGTGCTTCGCAAGTGACCAACATGCATCTCTTTGGCGATGTTCGGGCCGGAGAAATCAACGACGATTGCTTTCGGTTCGGTTGATTTTTCAATGCCAAGATTTTCTGAATACGTGTTGATTGCGAGAAGGCTTTGGGCGACAAAATTCGGTCTTAGTCGCAGGTTTATAAAGCCTGGGCCTGCGATTTCGGGTGGTTCGCAGATGTCACTTAATTGTGGTTCAGGGGTCGGGGTTCGGGGTTCAGTGTTGAGCTTATTTACGATTTCTTCGGCTAACTTGTGGGGATTTTTTTTGAGCTTTTTGGCAAGGGGCATTACGCCATTAGCCTGGTAGTCGCCGAACTTGGGATCGGTGGCGGAACCTACCATCGCGGCGCAGTCCTTATGCCCCGTAATGGCAGCCATCGCAGCACTAATTTTTTCTTCAAGTATGTCTCGAATAGGCTTCATCAAATAGTCAATCAACAATCATCCATATGCTTTGTAGAAAAGATGTCATTTCGACCGTAGAGAGCGCAGCGAATGGAGTGGAGAAATCTGGGTTAGAAGCGCTGTTGCACGCAGATTTCTCGACTTCGGCTCCTTCGGAGCCTCCGCTCGAAATGACATTGTTGTGAAGGTTTCTACAGAGCATAGTCAGTAATCAATTCTCTTTGCGTCACCCCAGAGCAATTCCAGGTCGTAATAATCACGGTGCTCGCTGTCGAAGATGTGGACGACAACATCGACAAAATCCAGCAGAATCCAATGTGCATGTTCGTAGCCGGCCCTGCCGAATCGCTTCAGGTCGTACTGCCTTGCGGCCTGACAGATTTCGTCGGCTACTGTACGCATCTGCCGGTCACTCGTACCTGTCACGATGACGAAATAGTCCGTGGCCGGCGATATGCCTCTCAAATCCAGAACTACAATGTCGGTACAGTGTCTGCTAACCGCCTGCTTCGCGGCGAAGATAGCGAAATCTTTTGTCTCAGCGTTTCTTCTCTTCGGCAAAGGCACTTTCCTTATCTCTAAAAAAACGGAGTGGCCGGTTCAGCCACCCCGATAGATTACCTTTATCGTCAGTTTGCGTCAACTGCCCGATACGACGGAGATGGATGTTGTATCGCGTCTTGATTGGATTACTGACCGCCAAGGTGAAGCCATTCGCTGATAGTCGGGCCAAACTTGACAATGACACCCGAGAAGACGACGCTGACCATAGTCATCAGCTTTATAAGGATGTTGAGGCTTGGGCCTGACGTATCCTTACAGGGGTCGCCGACTGTGTCACCGACGACGGCGGCTTTGTGTGCATCGGAGCCTTTGCCGCCAAGATTGCCTTTTTCAATGTACTTTTTTGCGTTGTCCCAGGCACCGCCGGCATTATTGAGCGTAATTGCAAGAACAAATCCGGTCGTCAGGCCACCTGCCAGAAGGCCCATCACGCCCGCAACGCCGAGGAGAAGTCCGGTCAAGACGGGTATGATTATTGCCAACAGTGAGGGCAGAATCATCTCTTTCTGAGCACCGCGGGTGGAGATAGAAACACAACGTGCGTAGTCTGGCTTATCTTTTCCCTCCATGATGCCGGGTATTTCCTTGAATTGTCTGCGAACTTCTTCGACCATAGCGCCCGCGGCACGACCAACGGCCTTCATTGTCATGGCACAAAATACAAATGCCATCATAGCGCCGATGAAAAGCCCACAGATCAGTTTTGGGTTCATTATGTTCAGACCGTAGGCATTGACGAAGTCTATGACCGCAGCTGTCTTGACGTTGACGGCCCCGGCAACGCCGTCGGTCGCGGAGAACGCAACCTCGCCGACGTGATATATTCCATCGGCACTTTCCGACGCCAGTCTGCCGATCCAGATTCGCACTTCTTCAATGTATGCCGCAAGAAGTGCCATAGCCGTTAGTGCAGCTGAGCCGATAGCAAAGCCCTTGCCCGTCGCTGCGGTGGTGTTGCCGAGGGCGTCGAGGGCATCGGTGCGCTTTCTGACTTCCGGTCCGAGGCCACTCATTTCAGCATTACCCCCGGCATTATCCGCTATTGGGCCATAAGCGTCGGTTGCCAGCGTAATACCAAGAGTCGATAACATGCCGACCGCGGCAAAACCTATACCATATAGACCCATGGGCAAATTTGAAAAACCGCCTGCCAGACCAAAGGCAAATAGAATACCGACCACAATCGTTATCACAGGCAATCCTGAAGAATACATGCCGGTCGCAAAGCCCTCTATAATCGTCGTGGCAGGACCCATTTTTGTTTGATCAGCGATTCCGCGAGTTGGCTTATATTCGTCAGAGGTGTAGTATTCGGTGAACTGGCCTATCACGACGCCCGCCACAAGGCCAGCGACGACGGAGCCGAAGATGCCCCAAGTGATCCAGCCAGCCATCGCAAGGCCCGCGACGGCGAGAATAATCAACACCGAACTTCCAAGGGTTCCAAACAGCAGGGCCCGAAGCAGGTTTTTCTGGCTGGCGTCTTCTTTGCAGCGGACCATGAATATGCCGAGGATCGAAAGGATAATACCCATGCCAGCGACAAGCATTGGTGCAAGCACTGCTTTTAGAACCTGCTGTGACGAGAGGGTCAAGGCGGCCCCCAAAGCAGCCGTGGCAAGGATTGAACCACAGTAGCTCTCATACAGGTCGGCTCCCATGCCGGCGACGTCACCAACGTTGTCACCAACATTGTCAGCAATTGTGGCGGGGTTGCGGGGATCATCTTCAGGGATGCCCGCTTCGACCTTACCGACGAGGTCGGCTCCGACATCGGCTGCTTTCGTATAGATTCCGCCACCGACACGGGCAAAGAGCGCCTGCGTTGAAGCACCCATGCCAAAGGTTATCATGGTGGTTGTTATCTCAACAAGCTTGTGCTCAGGCTCCATACCGGCCTTGACCAACGTCAGGCCGAGGAAGGTTAGACCGTCCCTCATGTGTTCCGCCGTGTAAACGAGCTTGTCGAGAATCAGATACCACATCGAAATATCGAATAGTCCAAAGCCGACAACGATCAGGCCCATGACGGCTCCGGACTTGAATGCGACCTGCAAACCGCGATTGAGCGATTCACTGGCACCCTGTGCGGTGCGGGCAGAGGCGTTGGTAGCGGTTTTCATGCCGAGAAAACCACACAAGCCACTAAAAAATCCGCCAGTGAGAAACGCCACCGGCACAAACGGATTTTGAACACCCTTGTAGGCACAAAAGGCAAAAATAACCAACAGGATAAAAAACACCAAGGCTACGACGCTGTACTGCCTGAATAGATATGCGTAAGCGCCTTCACGGACATGGTGCGCGATCTCAATCATCTTCTCCGTACCTTCGGGAGCAGCCATCACTTTCCTATAGAAATGATATGCGAATCCCAAAGCCAACAGCGATGCTACCGGCGCGAGCCACCAGCTTACAGGTGTGCCGGCCGTCTCGGCAGATACTTCCGCACCTGCCGCCATCGCTGTTGTATTTAAGGCTAAAGTTGGAACCAAAAACCCAGCAATCCTACCGAAAACTTTCACTTTTTTACTCCTTATCTACTTCAACGATTATTTTAACGAATGCAGAATTCGTAAAAAGCCCACGCAGTTTAACGAAACCGAGATGATTTTCAAGTTATTTGTCCGCGAAAGGAGGGAACTGAGCAGAATTGACTTTTACCACGCAAGATTTGCACTTCCAATCTTCTTCTTAGCCAACCCTTGCTTTGCTTTTTTTAACTTTGTGCTTCTACGTGTGGTATTCGGCGTTGATTCGCACGTACTCGTCGGACAAATCACAGCCATAGCAGAAATCGGTTTGTTTGCCAACGCCAAGGTCAACGGTTATTGTGTGCTCGGTTTGCGATACTATTTTGCTGGCTTTCTTGCGGTCAAATTTTGCAGGGCTGCCATTTCTGAAAACGTTGACTGAGCCAAGCTTGCAGGAGAGCTTTTCGGGATTGAGTTTTACACCTGCAGAGCCTACCGCACAGATGATTCGTCCCCAGTTTGGGTCGCCACCATGGATTGCGCACTTGACCAGTGGATAATCAGCTACTGCGCGGGCGACTTTGGCAGCATCCGCTTTCGTGGTGGCGCCGGTAACGACGACTTTAAATATTCGCGTGGCGCCTTCGGCATCGTGGGCCATTTGCTTTGCAAGGTCGTCGCATAACTCGGTCAGGGTCTTAACGAATCGTTTGTAGCGCGGGCATTCGCTGACTATTGGGCGATTATCTGCTAAGCCGGAGGCGAGGATTATTGCGGTATCGTTCGTGCTCTGATGGCCGTCCACGGTGAGTTTGTTTAGGGAATTTCCGATTGCCATTTTAAGAGCCTTGGTCAACAGTCGTTTTGTTATCGAGACATCGGTCGTAATAAAGCAAAGCGTCGTTGCCATATTTGGGGCGATCATTCCCGCGCCTTTAACGCAACCCGCAATAGTAACTTTTCGCCCAGAGATATCAAACTGCCGAGAAGTATACTTTGGCTTAGTGTCGGTGGTCATTATAGCCTTGGCAAAATCCAGGCCGGCCTGCGGCGAATCGGACAATTGTGCCACGGCCTTTGAGATTCCGGCAGCTATCTTTTTGATAGGGAGCTGCTTACCAATGATACCGGTGGAAGCAATGAGAACGTTTCGTGGCCCGTATTTCGTATTTCGTTCGAGATACGCTTCACGCTTCACGAAATGCACAACCTCCGCACACATTCGCTTTGCGTTTTTAATGCCCTGGTTGCCGGTGCAGGCGTTGGCATTGCCGGAATTTACAACAACTGCATAAGCCTTGGGGCTTTTGACATGCCCTCTACATACATCAACAGCCGCCGAGACAATCTTATTGGTTGTAAATACCGCTGCCGCAGTTGCACCTGTCGGACAGACAAGCAACCCCAAATCGGGCTTCCTCGATTTTTTAATTCCGCAGGCCACTCCCGCTGTCCAAAATCCCTTAGGTGATGTTATAGTATGATTTCCCACTATCAATCCTCACATTCATTCGTTAGGTATTATAAAGTTTGAATGAAAAGCAGTCCCGTTGTCCAACTTGCATTTTTTTTATTATTGCCTATTTGCACACAGAAATAACAAGCATATTTTACGAGTACTGCTCAATTTTCTCAATACCGTACGACGCTTTTAATTCTTCATAGGCATGAACGCTGTTTTGGCCTCTTGGCAGGTTATATCGGCCGTTTAGTGTGAACTTAAACAAAACCTCTGATTCTTAGCTCGTATGAGCCTGTCAATCAGTTGGTAAAGGCGTTTGGATTCTGTGATTTCTGGTTTATACTTTTTGTAGGGGCGTATTTGTGTCTGCGAAAAAGTCCACAAGAACATCTCAAGTCGAAAAAACACATTAATCAGCCGGAGGTACATAAATTGGCGATTCAATCTATCCAGAGAAACATCATTAACGTCACTTTGCCCGAAGAGCCGCGTATCCGCGACGAGCTACGTACCGTTATGGAAATGGTGCGTTCAAGGGGTGATTTCGATGTAGTTTCTGATTTCTCGCACGTTGATATTCTAACATCGTCAAGCATCTCGGCTTTGCTAAGGCTGCGCAAGCTGCTCGGCGACTACGGTCATCAACTCGTTTTCTACAGCGTCTCAGGCCCAACGAAAAGTATCTTTACGGCGACAGGCATCGACGGGGTCTTTGAATTCGCCGATGATGAGCTAAGCGCCCTGCAGACTCTTCACAGCACCAATCCTCTTTCGGGTACTTACTAAAAGACAAAGATAACCAGCAAGTGGCTAAGCCCAAACATCCATCCCTCGAAGTGCGGCCATGCACGGGCCTGATAGCTCAGACAGCATCCAAACAGATGATTAGCCCGCGATGATCTTCCAACTTTCGTTCAACTCCTCCATCAGCGTGATAACTTCACGAATCATCTGAGGATCACGCTTAGCATTGGCTTCGGCCAGACGCCTATTCATAAAACCATATAAGCTACGAAGATTGCCAGCTATTTCGCCACCGTTATCTACATCGAGGACCACATTAAGCTCGTTGATTATATCCTGCGCCCTACCTATGTACTGGCCCTTTGCCTCGTAGTTCTTTTCCTCCAGCTCTTTTATCGCCAACTTCATGAACTTAATTGCGCCGTCGTAAAGCAGCACAATCAGACGGCCTTTGCTTTGTGTGCTGACCGCAGCATCCTTATATGCCGAGATTCCCTTCATACTGCTGCTCCTGGTATATCCAAAACCGTATCGATTGGCCCTCAAATTGCCTATGAAGACCCTACGCAGATTCAGAAGATGTGATCATAACTCAAAGGGAGATGACTTAACGCATATGCCTTCGTCATCTCCCCCTTACCGCGCCAGTGTTATCTAAGCAGTGTTAATGCCATCTGTGGAATCGCATTGGCCTGAGCCAGCATAGCAGTACCGGCCTGCGCCAGCACCTGATTTCTGGTCATCACTGCCATTTCGGTAGCCACATCGACATCCGAGATTCGAGATTCGGACGCCATCAGATTCTCGGCCTGAATATCAACCACCTGAATCGTGCTCTCCAGACGGTTCATCTTGTAGCCGAATTTGGCAGCAGCAGTCGTCGTATCGCTGATAGCGCTGTCCAGGGTCGCCAGGGCATTCGCGGCGCTGGTTACAGTCTCGATGCTCGCAGAGGCTGAATCAATGCCAAGAGCGCTTTGGGTCAGCTCAGAACCGGTAATCTCAATCTTATCGTCATCCTGATCACCGAAACGGATGGTCCTTGTAGTAGTATTGTCGAGCATCTTAATACCGTTGAACTCAGTCGTTGTTGCGATACGCTCAATTTCGTTGGCCATTTCCTTGAACTCGCTGTCCATAATGGCTCGCTGGTCAGAAGAATATGAGCCAGTAGCCGCTTGCTCAGCCAACTGTTTCATTCGCACCAGAAGCTCATCCATTGTGGCCACTGCACCTTCCATGGTCTGCAACAGACTAATACCATCCTGAGCATTACGAGAACCCTGTTGTAAAACAGCGATGTCGGCACGCATCAACTCGCGAACGGCCATACCGGCCGCGTCATCCTTGGCGCTGTTGATGCGCAAGCCAGACGACAGCCTTTCGACCGACCTGGCCAAAGCATCATAGCTTTTTCCCAAGTTGCGGGCAGCGTTTGCCGCCATAATGTTATTCTTAATTGCTAGCATATTGTCGACTCCTTAAAAAGTACCCCGATTCTGTGGCCCTGTGTTAATACCTTCTCCTTTTTAACAAGCGCGCCGTAGAACTTTGCTTTTATTGCTCATTATCGGCCAGAAGCAATGGAACTTAAGGGATTTCCCAATAGAAAATGAGTACAAAGTCTTTGGACCTGTAATATTATTTCCAGCGACGCTAATATCAGTTTCAGACTTGCCCAAAGGCAAAAAAACAGCCCAAAAATTCTTAAATCACATAGAATAACTCTGATAAGCTCCGAAAAATACTAATTGTGATTAAAATTTGCGCCTATGTCATTTCGACCGAAGGGGCACAGAGTGGCCCGTAGTGGAGAAATCTGTTCAAATAGATTTCTCGGCTCGCCTACGGCTCGCTCGAAATGACACGAGTAAGCGCATTAATTATTCACAATTGGTATAATGCACCTCAGACCTAAGAAACACTCCCAAATTGTTTCCTCATAAAGCCTCGATGCGGCTTCAAAACGATAAATTATCAACAAAAACATCTAAATCGAGTTTAGTTCCGGATAACAGCATACGATTACTACAGCATCTGTCTGAGGAGTATTTGCTGCCGAAAATTACCATCCCAGCGTCGTTTGAAGAGATATCAGCCAATATGTACGGAAAAAAGACTCAAATGGATAGTAAAACATTACTCGTGTTCAACTGTCATGAACCCTGGATATATCAGCTTGGCGCACTACAATTCAACTTGGATATAGTAATCGGACTTAAAGGCAGGTATAGAAAAACATGGGACAAACAGATGCGTCCTTTGCCGCCGTGCAGCCGGCTTATTACATTATCGGAAGCTTTGGAGTCGCCTATTTCCTACCACTGCATAATTGCCCACAATATATCCGATCTACTCGATGTCAAAACAAGACACGAGCCCCGATTGATTGTACTACACTCCACTCTCCAAGGACGGCTTTACGAAGAAGAATCCAACGTACAACCGCGACAAGTAAAACATTTGTTACAACAGTACCTTAAGCTCATTGGCGGGCATGCAGTCGCTGTATCAATGTTCAAAGGCGAATCCTGGGGATTGACTGAGGACATCGTGCACCCCAGTGTCGATCCAAATGACTATCCGCCATATTCAGGACACATCGCTTGCGGCCTCCGGATATGCAATTTCGTGAACAGCCGCAAAAAGATATTGTTATGGGACTTTCACGAAAAGGCTTTTAGCGGAGTTCCTGTACGACTCGTTGGACATAATCCAAACATGCCGGGTGTCAGAGCCGCTGATAACTGGAATCAACTCAAAAAAATTATGCAATCACATCGATTCTATATCCACACAGCCGACCCCAGATTTGAAGCGGGATACAATATGGCTACTATAGAAGCAATGGCTGCCGGTTTGCCAGTTCTCAGCAATATTCATCCAACCTCACCGGTCGAGCACGGTGTAAGCGGGTTTCTCAGTAACAATCCAGATGAATTACGTCGGTATGCAGAAGAACTACTGAAAGATCGAGAGCTGGCTGCATCGATGGGTTGTCAGGCCCGTAAAAATGCCACGGAACGCTTCTCAACTCATAGATTCAAACACGCCTTTCTTCGTTCAATCGAGATTGCACATCGTAAATGGCATAGCAAGGAGGTCAGTCTGGCCTGCCCCATCTTGGGATAACATGCTTCTCAGTGTAAACAGGATAAGAGAAGTCCTGTAACGCATCTAAACAAGCACATTAATAGAATCCTGCCCAAGCTGCACCTGCAATTCTGATTCCCAATGTTCGTCTATTTGACTTGCGTGAAGCCCGTTCATACTCTCTCCATCAAAATTATCGCCACTGGAAAAGCCATGTTCACTTAACATGTTGTCATGAGAAGTGCCGCCGTGCCGGAATCCCAAAAATTGCCCTTGATCGGCATCCCGCTGCGAATGATCTGTCAGTATCACTTCTATCCTGCCAATCCGAACGCCCGACTCCTCCAGGCCTCGGACTATCTCTGGCAGCGTCTGCTCAATCTCGAATCTGGTCTCGGCCTTGCTAACCTCCAGCAAACCATTGATTCCGCCCTGCTCCTGCTGGAACTTCACGACTACTGAGCCAAGCTCCGGCGGATGAAGCTGAATAGTTATACGTCCATTTCCCTGCTGCAATGAACTCTGAACGGATTCCATGATCTGCTCACCGACGCTCTTAGGTATGTCGGTGGACAACATGTTTTTACCAGCCTCTGTAAATCCATCAGATACGACTGCTCGCTGCGAAAGGGTCTGCTGAGCATGGCCCACGACAAAACCCTGCTCCAGCCCCCTAACAGCATTCACATCAGACTTAAATTCGCTATGGTTCTGTTCTCGGACAACCGACACCTGTATTTCCTTAACATTCCGCTCACCGATCGGAACATTATCGGGCATTTGACGACTTCTATTACCGAGGGATTCGCTGCTCGCTTGTCCCAAGGCGGAGCTGTGGCTGTCTTGCCCTTTCAGAACGGATATTGATTCCTGCAGTTTAGCCGGCTGCTCCTGCGTTATGAGTCTCGTGGTTACGACAGACGAGTCGCGATCGCTTATTAGGGCTGACTCCTGCTTCAGCGAAGGTGGCCGGGCCTCGTCAATCGGCGACTTATCGCCATTTTCAGTCCATTGGCTCCCTTTCACAGGTTGGCTCTCTTTCACAGGTTGGCTCTCTTTCACAGAGAGAGGAACCGCCGGATTTTCCCTTACTCCTTCCGTATTTGTGGGCATTTTTTTACCAACCTGACTATCCACAGGCATGACCTTCCCACTGTTGACGATTTGACTCTGTTCTTGCTTGTTCGATTTAGAAGCCTGAGCACCACGTGCTGTTTCAGGATTTGGGATGAGTACAGTTCTATTCTTGATCTGTCTAAAGATTTGTTGATCTGCAGCAAAGACAACCGGAGCCTTCTGCTGTTTTTGAAAATTACCTATTTTATCACCAGGATTGATAAGAGGACGTCCTTCACGCGAGGTAGATTCTTGGGTAACCAATTGTACAGTGCCGAGCAGTGGGATGGGCACTGATGCGATAGCCTCAGATGTAGGATTATTGTTATTTGAGTGCTGACTGGGCTTCGTATGAGTTCTTGTCTTAACCACACCATTTTCCGAACCATCCTGCTTGACTTTTTTGCAGGGCGTTTGCTCGCCAGTCGAGCCAACTCCACTACAAACTGGTGTATTAGAGATGGTTAATTCCTCAGAGGCTGCGATCGTGTGGGAGTTATTAGATGTCGGGATAGTGAATTGTCCGATATCTTGCCCTCTGAGCTGCCGTTGGTTGGTAGCAACAGAATCCGGTATACTCTTGATTATACTGTCGACGGAGAAAAGATTAATGCTCATTCAATAAGTTCCTACAAAGACCCACCTATTTTTAGCAATAGCTGTGCCGCCAGACTAAAAAAAATATGATCTGTCTCATAACATCTTTTAATGACAGAAGTTACAAATATACGAAAATTGATCTAAATAACAACGCCGAACAACTCTTATACTAAGGTCGGAGAAATTCTCCTTACCTTGGAGAGATTTTCCGGCTCGCCACAATTGGCGGAATTTCCGTTGGCAATGCCGTATCCATGCTGGCTTTGAGATGTAAAAGAAAACGCCTTACTGTATAGAATCCTGACACATTCGGCATCGCCTATTCCGGTCAATTGGATAGACCAAGCCATTTCTTGTGCAGTCTGCTGAGCTAATACGCTGAAAACACCCGTTTCTGAACATTTGGCACGATTATTGCTCTCTTTTCTGGGAAAATACAAAAAGTTCCTACAGAAAGACGAGTAAAGATATGCCAGAGACGGGCAATATAGCGGATTTTCTTGAAGCAGGTATCAGAGCTGAGAGTCTCCGCCAGAAAGCTATCGCCAGTAACATTGCCAATATCGAGACGCCCGGATATCGTAGAGTTGATATCAGATTCGAGGAGCTACTTGCCGAGGCCTTAAACGCACCCGGACCACTTAACCAGACCGAGATAGAGCCTCAGTTATATCAACCTAAACAAACACCGGTTAAGTCGAATGGCAATGACGTCACCTTAGAGACCGAGATTGGCGAGATGGTCAAGAACGCCCTGAGACACAAAACATATATTCGACTGCTCGGCTTGAAATTCAAACAAATCGATCTGGCTATACGCACAAATACCTAAGTTAACTTAGAACTTTAGGTTCAGAAATTTTACAAACAGGAACATAAAAAGAGGTAAAGAACAGATGGACGTTGACAACATCTTCGGCCCAATAGACATCGCTGTTTCAGGAATGCGGTCCCAAAGCAGAAACATAGAAGTAATCTCCTCCAATGTAGCTAACGCCCGCACAAGCGATGCCGGTAAAGGCCAACCTTATCGCAGACTCGAAACCATCTTCGAAACGCAAAGCGATGGTATTAGCCCTGTGACGGTAGGTGATATCATCACCGATATGAGCGACTTCCAAAAGGTATTCGACCCAGGTAATCCTTACGCCAGCGAGAACGGATATGTAGCGATGCCCAACGTCAAGCTCCCCATTGAGATGATGAATCTGACCATTGCCACCCGTGCATACCAGGCCAATGCAGCAATCCTTAAACGCTATCAGCAAATGGTGGAGACAACACTTGAGTTACTTCGTTAAGAAGGATTAATAAAATGATCAACTTAAATGCCAACGTAAATTCGGTACCTCCCAACATTGACAAGTTAACCTCACGACCGGAGAAGCCAACATCCCAGAACTCAGGCTTCTCCGACACAGTTAAGGCCGTATCCAATTACATCTCAAAGGTCGATGACCTTCAGCAGTCATCAGATACATCTATAAAAGACCTGCTGGCAGGTAAAAACAACGACATCACCGCTGTAGTATCAATGGTAGCCAAGGCCGATATGAGTTTCAAACTCCTTGTGGGCGTTAGAAACAAGTTAATCGAAGCCTACAAACAGACAATGAATATGCCTTTATGATTGCTGGGCGTCCGGCACAGAATCTGCAGATTAGAAATTCAAAGCAGATTACGTAGCGAGCAAGTTTGATGAGTTTTTTGCAGAAAATAGCTCTGACTTGGCAAAAGGTTAGCCTTATTCATCGGGCCTTACTTGTTGCAGTCGGTCTGACATTTATTATTGTCGCTGCGCTGCTTGTGCGCTGGGCACGCGAACCCGATATGAGAATGTTATATCAAAATTTATCCCCGGCAGAAGCATCCAAGATCACAGAGAAAATTAGTGAGAAAGATATCCCCTATAAACTCAGTGACGGCGGAACCACAATATACGTACCGCAAGAAAACGTCTACCAGCTACGGCTTGATATGGCCAAGGAGGGACTTCCTGTAGGGGAACAAAGTGGCTACAGGATATTTGACGACGAAAAAATTGGTGTAAGTCCATTCGTTCAGAATGTTAATCTAAAGCGGGCACTACAGGAAGAACTGGCCAAGAGCATTCAAATGATCGACGGCGTCTCACACGCCCGCGTCCACATAGTTAGCTCCGAGCAGCAGCTCTTTGCCGCCGAAACCGCCCAGACGACTGCCTCTGTTGTTCTGCGACTAAGGCCGGGCTACAAATTAAGCGCTTCGAATATCGCAGCGATCACCCATTTGGTCTCCGGAAGTGTCAAAGGACTCACCGCGGAAAAGGTGACAGTCATAGACAGTCAGGGACGACTGCTCTCCGGCAGCTCCGACCAAACCATGGTCAGCGGGGCCGGTACGGCTCAGGACTACAAGGAAAGAGTAGAGCAAGGTCTGGCAAAAAAGGCCGAAGATATGCTAACCGCCGTACTGGGGCCGGGCCGTGCGACAGTAAGAGTCAGCGCTGTAATCGACATGAACAGCGTCAATACCCTCACAGAAATCTACGATCCAAGCGCAAAAGTCACCGCAAAGGAAGAAATCAAAACCAAATCCGAAATCGAGCAGCCTACAGCGTCTGCTGAAGGCGAGACCGCAACACCAGGAAACACAAAGAAAGATGAAACGGTTGTCACCGAGTATGAAGTGGGGAAAACAGTCAAGCAACAAGTTGTTCTGCCCGGCGAGATAAAATCTTTATCCGTGGCTGCCTTTGTTGATTTGACTCCTACTGATACCAACGAGGCTGAAACCACTGGACAACCTGCCATGATAATGCAGTTGTCCGACGTAGAGGATATCATTAAAAATGCCCTCGGTCTTAAGCAGACAGACTTGCTTAAGGTTGTTCAGGTGAGATTTCATCGCCCGGCTGAAGTACTGATTGAAGAAGAGCCATCCAACTGGCCCCGCTACATAGCGATCGCCCGTCACACCTCTTTAGGCGTTATGGCGATCTGCGCACTGCTCGTATTTCGAATATTCAATAGCGCCAGAAAAAAGGCTGCCGCCGAGGCAGCGTCGAAACAACTGCCTGCGGCCGAGGCAGGAGCAATCGGTTTTCTACCAGCCGGACAAGGGACTTCTGAATCTTTGGTTCTGCGTAAACAAATAGCCGGTGCCATACAGAGCAATCCAGAGCAAGTCAGACAATTGTTCGCAAGTTGGTTAGAGGAAAAGGAGTAACAGACAAGTGACCCTGACAGGCAAACAAAAAGCCGCGATGTTGTTAATGAACCTCGACGTACCCACCGCAGCAGAGCTGCTTAAAGGTTTCGATACAACAACAGTCCAGCAGTTAGCAGTGGAGTTGAGCTATCTCGATGCGGCAGGCTACCGTAACAGCACCCAAAGTGCTGAGATTACGAGACAGTTCTATGATTCGCTTCACAAACGGCCGGAATTCGAGATGAAAAACTTCCTGCAGGAGATGCTCAAGAATACACTGGGCGACGAAAAAGCTACACAGATTCAAACCCAGATACAGGAACTGTTACAGAAACGAGATCCTTTTATTACCATCCGGACCGCCGAAGCAGAAACGTTGACCTCGGTTCTGGAAACCGAGCATCCACAAGCCGTCGCTGTTGTCCTGTCGGAGATGTCCGCAAAGAAAAGCTCACAGATACTTGGCATGCTTGGTGAAGGAGTCCGGCTAAGCGCTGTCGGCAGAATGACGAGCTTAGAAACTGTAACAACCGAGGCCAAGGCGCGAATCGCGCAAATGGTCACTAAACGTTTGGACACCGCCTTGGCTGCTCGCAAGAGCGGAACTGTGCAAGCCCGGCCGGAACAGTCACTAAGAAAGGTAGCTGTGATTTTGAGAAACCTTAATAAAGAGCTTCGAGATGGTGTCCTTGGAGCCATACAGCAAAAGGACAGTGAAGCGAGCCAGACGGTAACCAACTTAATGGTAGTGTGGGATGACATCCCACAAGTAGCTGACAGGTCGCTGCAGGAGTCACTACGAGGTATTGACGAGCGACAACTCGCGTTGGCATTACATGATGCAGATGACTTCATTGCCAAAAAAATAAAATCCAATATCTCCGAACGGGCAGCTGCTATGCTGGATGAGGAGGCATCACTTATGTCGGCCCCAAAAAGTGAAGATGTCAATCAAGCAAAGGAAAAAATTATCAACGCTCTGCGTGAAATGAACAGCAAGGGTGAACTAACCTTTACAGAAGAATAGTATTATGGCTGGGACATTTACAGTCAATCTGCTCAAGCCGGTAACATCGGTGTCAATCATTGAAGACCATAAGGTCCTGCAAAACGACACCTCAACAACCGTTGAACCATACAATAATAACCAGCCAGCTACTGCTATAGAAACGCAACCGAGCCTGAAGCAGGATTTGCACCAACAAAAGGCTGAACTAAAACAGGTTTGCCAGACACTCAATAACCTTGTCGATAAGCTCAATAAATTTTATAGCGATGTATTGTCCACACATAAGGAGCAAATCGCCAAGCTTTCCATAGAAATAGCAAGAAAGATTCTGATGCAGAAAGTACATAAGGGAGATTATGAGATAGAGCCTATCATCGAAGAAGTATTGAAAAATGCGCCTGCGCATCAGGAATTGGTTGTACATGTCAATCCTACGGACCTAGCTCAATGTCAAAAGACACAGCAGGATGATCCTAACGGCGCTTTCGCCAGTATCAAGTTCGTGGCAGATGCTAACATTGGTCGGGCAGAATGTTTGCTCGAGAGCCCCAAGGGAATAATCAAATCTTTCATTGAAGAACATATGGAGCGGATTAGCGAAGCTCTTTCGAAGATGGAGTGACTTATGGATAACAACGAAGCCGACAATTTTTCGATCGATTTTGAAAAGTTTCACTCGGTCGTGCAAGAGGTCAATTTACTGGACCGCCAAGGATACGTGGTACGGGTCTCAGGCACAACTGTCGAGACTGCTGGCCCAAGAGTAGGACTGGGTGAACTCTGTGGAATCCACATTCGTGATGGCCGACGGGTACTAGCAGAGGTTGTAGGTTTTCAAAATGATCACCTCATCTTACTGCCCCTGGCGCACATAGAAGGTATATCGCCCGGTGATACCATAACAGCCAGAACAACACCGCGCCATATAACCTTAAGCGAGCACGTCCTAGGTAGAGTACTAAATGGTCTGGGTGAACCTATCGATGACAAAGGCCCCTTGATAGGAACAGATAAAAAAGTATTAGATGCAAGCAGCCCTCCACCGTTGAGCCGAGAGAAGATTACCGAGCCCCTATCACTGGGAATAAGATCGCTTGACGGTGTGCTAACGTGCGGTAAGGGACAGCGAGTCGGTATCTTTTCAGGCAGTGGCGTGGGCAAGAGTGTGCTTCTCGGTGACATTGCCAATTCCAGTGAAGCAGCAGTTAACATTGTTGCATTGATAGGAGAGCGTGGCCGTGAGGTCCGTGAATTCCTTGAAGAAAATCTCGGTCAAAAGGGCCTTGCTCGCAGCGTTGTAGTGGTTGCTCCATCAGACGCGCCGCCTATTCAGCGAGTAAAAGCTGCGTTTGTGGCCGTTACGATCGCCGAGTACTTCAGAGACAAAGCGAAAACCGTGCTATTCATGATGGATTCGATCACGCGCTTTGCGCAGGCCCAGCGACAAATCGGTCTTGCCGCAGGCGAGCCGCCAGCGACTAAAGGCTACTGTCCGAGCGTTTTCTCACTAATGCCAAGGCTCATTGAACGTCTGGGATGCGCCGAGAATGGCAGCATCACAGGCATAATCACGGTTCTGGTAGAAAATGATGATTTAGCCGACCCCGTCGCTGACACTGCCAGAAGCCTTCTGGATGGGCATATCGTCCTATCAAGAAAACTGGCTGATAGAGGACATTATCCTGCCGTGGACATACTGCAAAGTGTCAGTCGATTAATGCCTGCAGTAACCAGCAAAGAGCACAGAATCGCAATCCAAAAACTAAAAGAAATATACGCCACATACACCGACGCCGAAGACATGATTAACATCGGCGCTTTTTCGCCGGGCAGCAATCGGCGCATCGATGGTGCCATTACCTTAATTGACAAAATAAATAAATTTCTAATTCAGCCCGTCCGTCAACGAACAGCCTTCGATGAAACCGTCAAGCAGCTGACTGAAATTACCAGATCGTGGGATCAGCTTATAGGTGACGCGAGATAGGCATTAGAATCTCAATGAAACGATTCGTATGGCGCTTGCAGCGTGTGTTGGATATAAAGACAAAGGAAGAACAGGCGAAAAGAGCAGAATTATTCCAGCTAACAGAAAAGTTAGCCGAGACACGAGGAAAATTGCTCATGCGAAAAAGGATATTACGTGATATAGCCGCCGGCATAGCTAAGAAAGAACCGCAGAAACGATTACATGAACAGCAGCTTTTTCTGAAGTTTTCAACTATCAACGATGAACTGATCAAGAAACTTCAAAGCGAAATATGTGAGTTGGAATCACAACAAAGAAAAAAGATTACCGAGGTCTTAAAAGCGAGACGGTTCAAGGAAGGTTTGGAAAAATTACGAGCTGAGGCAAGAGAACAATATATAACAGAGCAAGAGAAACTCGAACAAAAGACCCTGGATGAAGTCGCCACTGTTTTCTCCGCTCGACTGAACAATAGGAACCTGGAATAATTCTTTTTATCTGTAGGCATAACAGCTAAAAACTCAGGAGATAAACCATGAGTAAGAAGCTCATAGTCATTATAGCAGGATCGGGCCTGATAAGCTTTGCTGCGGCCTTTGTTATTGCATGGTTGACCCAACAAGCACCATCAAGTCCTCCGGGGCAATCAGCTCAGGCCAAACAACAGACCGAGCTGAATCTGCCAACATCAGAAGCCGACGAGACGAGTACCCAAACCCGTGATTTTAGCACAACCGGTAGAGCCATGACAGAGAAGCAACTCAAAGACCTCGTTTATGACGTCAGACTGAAAATGCAGGAGTACGATAACAAACTGCAAAGCCTCAAACTGCGCGAGCAAAGACTACAGACGGCCCAGCAGACATTAAGAGAAGATATCGAAAGCCTCAACAACCTGCGAATTGAACTCGCATCTGCTGTAGCCATCCTCAAAAATGAACGTGATAAGCTCGAAAAAAGCAGGACTGAAGTTGCCCAAAATGAGAAACGGAACCTCGTGTCCATCGCCGCCACATACGACAAAATGGACGCAACAAGTGCCGGCAAGATACTGAGCAGCATGTGCTCAGGCCAATTGCAGAAAGGCATCCATACAGATGTAGACAACAACATCGAAGACGCCGTCAAAATACTGTACTACATGACAGAAAGAACCAAAGCTAAATTATTAGCAGAACTGGTCAATTCTGAGCCCTCACTTGCTGCTCTTCTGTCCCAAAAACTGAAAACTGTAGTGGAGAGACAATAGTACCATGGATGTCGCAACGATAGTAGGAGTAATGCTTGGTTTTTTTGTGATCGTTGGGGCCATCGTTGCCGGTGGCGGCGCTGGAATGTTTTTGCATATTCCCTCGTTGGCAATAACAATTGGTGGGATGATCTGTGCAACACTCATCCATTTTTCGCTGCCGCAGTTCTTGGGAATCTTCTCTGTAATCAAAAAAACAATAGTTACAAAAATACCATCTCAGCCAGAGCTTATTCAAAAGATGGTCAACTTCGCCGCCATCAACAGGCGCGATGGGACACTGGCCCTTGAACCGGAAATTGGCAAACTTAGCGACATGTTTTTCATCAAGGGTATGCAATTACTCGTTGACGGCCAGGATTCTGAAGTAATCCGCGACCTTCTAACTCCTGAGATTCAGTATCTTCAAGAACGTCATTCAAAAGGCAAGAAAATCTTGGAGTTCATGGGAGCCGCAGCTCCTGCCTTTGGGATGATAGGCACACTTATCGGTCTGATACAGATGTTAAGAAGTCTTGAGTCGCCTGAAAAGATAGGCGCGGGAATGGCCGTAGCTCTGCTCACGACATTCTATGGGGCATTCTCGGCCAACCTGATCTTCATTCCATTGGCGGGAAAGCTGGGCATTTATTCGAAAGAAGAGTCCACCGCCATGGAGATGGTCGTCGAAGGTGTCTGTGCCGTCTCGCAAGGTGACAACCCCACGACCGTCCGCGAAAAACTCCAAGCATTTGTATCTCAAAGCAGACGTCAGGAAGTAAAAGCAACAGTATAATGCCTCGCGCTGAGAAAAATACACAGTCCGATGACACCCAAAGTGCACCGGAATGGATGGTAACTTTCAGCGACTGTATGACGCTGCTGCTGACCTTTTTTGTTCTTCTGTTGAGCTTTTCCTCATTTGACGACAAAGTCTTCCGGAAAATGGAAACTGCTCTGGCCGAAGCTTTGCCGGGGGTTGGCATGTCAATGATGAAGGATAAAGACGCATTCCTGACTATCAGGCAGATCCAATACAAAAAAGATCTTCAAAAAGGAAGTGAAAAACCTACCCTAAACGGAAACATCGAAGCTAATCCGAAAGAGGACATAAGTCTCTTACCCTTTCAGAATCGAAAAGTATTCCTGATCCCGTCCGAAAAGGTCTTTTGGGGCAGGGGTTCTTTCATTTCCTCCAGAGGACGTGAAATCCTCTCGGATGTAGCGTCGCTGTTGAAAACAGTACCCAATAGAATAGCAGTAAGTGAGAATAATCAGACAAACGATAGAAAAAGTATTGAACTGGGCTTGTACCGTGCGTGGGCTGTTACAAAGTATCTCACGGAGCAACAGCATCTCGACAAGAATCGATTTAGTGTCTCAGCAGCAAGCACTATACCCCAACAGAATCTCTCAAGCGATCGAGCACGCCCTTCAAGGTCAGTAAGCAGACGTATGCTCGAGATAGTCATATTAGAACGGAGTATTTACGATTGAAAAAGCCGACTCGGCCAAAAGATGGTAAGTCATCCAAGGTCCCAGCATATATCGTTACCTTCTCCGACATGGTGACCTTGTTGCTGACATTTTTCGTCATGCTGCTCAGTCTTGCAGAAGTGCAGGACCCGGAACTGTTCAATAAAGGCCGGGACTCCTTCTGGCAATCAATCAGATATTGTGGACTCGGACCTCTTCTCGGAAGAAGGGTAAAAGTCAATCTGGGCAATCAAAAAGTCAAATATCCAATAAGCGATCCCAACAACGTATCCGAAAGCAGAGGCATAGATGAAAAGCAACAGACAATTCGGCAAACATTCAAGAGACTCAGACGCTCAATGGCTACAATACCCTCACAGCTAACCGCAGAAACGGTTAACTTCACGGTAACGAACATTCAGTTTGCGCCTGGCCAGGCAATCTTGAATCAACCAGCAAAGAGCTTTCTGACCGAATTCTGTCTGGATCTGCAACAAAACCTCGATCGCGAGACCACTATGCTCTATGTAGTTGGTCTGGCTAATGATGAAACAATGGAAAAACAACAGTGGATAATCTCAGCCCGACGAGCTCAGGCAGTAGCTGATTTTATCCAACAAACTTTATCTACACCCTCAAACCGGCAAGTAACATACGGCGAGACAAGCGAGCAGTCGAAATGGCGTATCTTCTGGTGGGGGGCAGGACCACGAGGGAATTGGGCAGGAAAGGACAGCAGTATATCAGGACAATCCGAAATATTGATCGCGATTCTCAAAAGAAGTCCCTGATTTGTGCGCCTGTCAAGTTTTTCGACATCCTGTGGGCCCCTTAACCCCAAAAATCCTGAATAATAAGGCATAGAATGCTTCTCAGCACTTCGGCACGCTTTTTGCACAGATACCTATGGATGGCTCCATCGCGCGACGATGTAGGGCTAATGTATATGCTTGGGCGGCTCGGGTCTAATGAATCGAGACAGAAAAAAAATCGCTGTCATTTTAATAGCAATCGTTTTAGCAAGCGGCAAGTACATGATGCTCTCAGCCCAGACAATAACAGAGTCAGAGACCCCACAATCTGGAGCTGATTCAGTTCTCACTAACGACCCAAATTTCGCCATACAAACAGTCAATAGCCCCCCCAACCGAGAATTATTCATAAAACTAACGCTCTCAGTCCTGCTCATTATTGCTCTTGGTATCGCGGCAATATACCTCTCAAAAAGGCTACTGCCAAAAATTACAAATCTGTCCGGCAAAGAGATTCGCGTCCTCGAAACAACTTACCTCGGCCCGCGTAAAGCTGTACACCTAATTGAAATAGACAGTCAAAGACTGCTCATAGGCAGTACAAACGAAAGCATCACAACGCTGGCTCACATCACAAACACGGTGACCGAGTTCCCAATGCACGAGTCCAATGAGAATATGCAGGTGTAATTATGCCTCCTAAACTCATTAAAATATCGTTTGTGTTCTTCCTTTTTTCCACATCTGTTGCCATATCGGGCACCCAGGCTGATAATATATTTACACAAGAAACCCTGGCAAAAAATGCTGTTCCTGCTTCGCCGGCAAATCAGCTCCCAAACAATGTTCCAAGCATCACTGATCTGATGACTATGATAGATAAGGCCACGAGCAAGGAAACTGATAACAAAGACTGGTCAACTCCAGTTAAGCTCGTAATAATTTTCACCGGTCTTGCCATTCTTCCCGGCCTTTTGGTTATGATGACGTCCTTTACACGCATCGTCATAGTACTGGCATTTGTCCGTCGCGCCCTTACGACCCAAACAATACCACCAAACATAGCCATCACCGGCTTGGCGTTATTCCTTACGCTTTATACAATGGCTCCCACCTATGCAAAAATAAATACCGCCTCCATTCAGCCATATCTTGCCGACCAAATTGATTTTGCGACTGCAGGGGCAAAGGCAAGTCAGTATATGAAGGAATTTATGCTGCGCCAGAGCCGAAAAGCCGACCTGGCTCTGTTCGTACAAATGGCTAAAATCGAACCGCCCTCCAGTCCCATGGACATCGGGCTCCATATCGTTGTCCCGGCGTTTATCATAAGTGAATTTCGTACAGCATTTGAAATAGGCTGTATGCTGTTTATACCATTTCTTCTTGTGGATATGGTAATTGCCAGCGTTCTGCTCAGCGCAGGCATGATAATGCTACCCCCAATGATGATTTCGCTGCCTTTCAAGCTGATACTATTTATCCTTGTTGACGGTTGGCAACTGCTGGCAAAAAGTCTCAGTCTCGGCTTCAGGTAAATATAAAAAGAGTACATCATAAACCGCTAATCATTCAATGGGAGCCTGTCAAATGGATAGTAGTTTCGCCCTTTATCTCGGTCGACACACGCTGGAGACAGCTCTGCTTTTGGCTGCACCGATACTCATTACCTGCATGGTAGTTGGAATCACCGTAACATTGTTTCAGGCGGTCACTTCGATACGTGATATGACCTTGACGATCATTCCCAAACTGCTTGCGGTTGGAACCGTCATACTACTTTTTGGCGGCTGGATGCTCCAGATTGCCTTGCGGTTTGCTAACGAAGTCTTCGCCCACATCCAAAACATCGGACACTAACTCAGACAAAATATGACTGGAAAACTTCTTGGTTTTATAATGGTCCTCACCAGGCTCTCGGCGTTTATTATGCCGCTGCCCGTCTTTGGTTGGCAAGCCATTCCAGTTAGAATCAAAGTGGCAGTCACTGTACTGTTAGCTGTTTTCTTTTCAGCAATAATGCCGGTTCACACCGATCCTAAACAAGTCACAATGCTATACGCAATTCTACTAATGGCCAACGAGGCAACCTACGGCTTAGCGCTTGGCTTGATTGTAATTACTGTCTTTTCGGTAGTTAAATTGAGTGGTCGTCTCGTGGAACGCCAGATGGGCCTGGTTATGGCCCAGGTCATTGACCCTCTCAGCGGTGAAACAGCTCGACCCCTAAGTAGTCTTCTCGAGATGATATTCATAATCCTGTTTTTAAGCGCAGACGGTCACCATCTTTTCATGCTAATAATCTCACGAAGCTACGAAGTGTTTCCGGCCGGCACCAGCCCCACAATACCAGTACTGGCTAACGGCGTAATTAATGCTGGTTCTGTAATGTTCGTAGCTGCCCTGAGATTAGCCGCACCGATGATGGGTGCGTTCTTGTTGCTGATGGTCGTGCTGGCTATTCTGGCACGCATTGTTCCGGAAATAAACATTCTCTTTATCAGTCTGCCACTGCGCGTAGGATTAGGACTGTTTATGATGGCGATATTTCTGCCTTTTATTAACGGATTTGTATCAGAATTTGCCGAGTTGATGGGAAAACTGCTGCCACTATAGAGATTGAATTCCGAATCTCTCATAAGGTAACCGAAAGCCCGGCAATCATGTCTCGTCTCGGCGAAGCGCCGAGACGTAGCCGGATAGGTACTCACAATGCCCGATAAGCCAGCTGCTGAAAGAACCGAACAACCGACACCAAGAAGGCTTCAAAAGGCCAAGGAAAAGGGCCAAGTGCCTAGCAGCCAAGAATTAGCTTCGGTTCTGATACTAACGACGATGGTCATAACGCTGGGTTTGTTGGCACCGAGCATTTTGCGTTGGTTCATTGCCAGGACCAAGGATGGGTTATCAGGCCAGACTTCTATGTTTTCCAGTAGCAACATCTTCATGCAATATGTCGGCGAAAAAATAGTTGATTCGATCCTAATTGTCAGTCCCATCTTTGCCTCGCTATTCGCAGCCTCGGCTCTCGCCTATATTGTAGTCGGCGGCTTGAATTTCTCACCGCAGGCCATACAACTGAAATGGAGCACAATAAATCCAGTAACAGGGCTACAAAGGTTGATAAACGCACGGTCGCTCGTACACTTAATCACCTCCATAGCGAAACTGTTTCTCGTCGCGATCATCGTCTGGTTGTACATCAACAGCAAGCTCGATACATTCGCCACACTTCGGTGGGCCTGGTCCGCCCAGATCATCGCTGCCATTGCAAGGATAATATTTGGCCTGTGTGTTCGTGTTGCCATTGCGTTGCTGGCTATCGGAATTGCCGATGCCCTCTATCAAAAATGGAAGCACCTCCAGGACCTGAAAATGACACGACAGGAAGTAAAACAGGAACGCAAGGATACAGAGGGTTCACCGGAAGTAAAGGCCCGGATTCGCAGAATCCAGCTCCAGATGTCAATGAAACGTCTGATGCAAGAGGTGCCCAAGGCAAGCGTGATTCTTCTGAATCCAACACACGTTGCCGTGGCTCTGCGCTATGAGGCCAAGACAATGGAAGCTCCTGTCCTGGTGGCAAAAGGTGCCGATTATATGGCAGAGAAAATCATCAAAATCGGCCGGTCCTATGGTGTACCAATCGTAAGAAGACCAGAGCTGGCAAGAACCATCTACTCGAGCGTTCAACCGGGCCAGGTCATACCACAGGAACTGTACGTTGCTATAGCAGAAGTGTTGGCTATGATTTACCGTCTACGACAGAAAAAGGCGAGAATATAATTACTGATCCGGCTACGACTCGGCGCTTCGCCGAGACGAGAACGAAACAAACAAAGCTCCGCATAGCTTAAGCCAGTCAAGTTACACCTGTCAAAACTATGCCATACCAAAACCCAGAGCGGCCATCTGGCTTTGCAGTAGCGCTAATGTCTTCTCAAGTTTGGCAAAACGGGCTATTAATCTCTGCTCCTTCCTCGTAAGGCGGTACTCCTCAAGCTCTATTTTATCTTGTAGTCCGCTTATAGTGTCTTTAACGTGTTCCTGATTGATCTTTAGTGAGCCGGTGGTTATTTTGAGTACCCTGTCCAGAGTATCTTCGATTGCACCTGCAAAACCTTGCTTGACTCTGACCTTGGCCGTGAAGGTCCCATTCTGACTCAGGTCAACACTGATTTGAAGATTATTCTCTGGATACACCGGATAACCATTGTCGTCAAAGGAGCTATTGCCTGTAACAATATTGCCATTGTAATTCGCATCACGATAGGTAGATTCACTCGCGAGCTTTATCCTGGCGCTCGTGATCTCCCCGCCGCCTACCACAACCTCGACATCGTATGTGCCCGCGGTAGTGTAGTTGCTACTGGCACCGTAAAACTTGATTGTGTTGCTGTCGGAGCTGCCTGTTTTGTCAGCACCAATCAAAGCAAGAACGCCCATATAATCTTCGGCTATAGCCTCATCGAATACGCTCGTATCCAAACTCAATTTACCATTTCTATCAAGTTCAAGACCGATTTGGCCCGCCAACAAGTATGTATCAATATCCTCAACAAATCCGCTTGTCTTTGCGTAAAGATGCGTGCTGAGCAGTGACCGTATGGATGAGACAGTAAAATCCCCCATTAGAACACCAGCAGTTTTGAGAGCTTCGTTATAGCCCGTCTTTTCCTGTATATAAGTTATCGCACTATTATAGGCTTCAACCATGGAGTTCAACTTGGTTTTGACAGATTCAATGTCTCTGGTCAAAGTCAACTGTTCCCCACTGGAAGCCGTTGTGTCGTGCAGATGCAGCGTCACACCATGAATGACATCATCAACAGTATTGGAACTTCTGCTAATCCAACCATAGTTTTCGCCTTTCGTCTGTTCCTCAAACACGTAATTTGAAGGATCACTGGGATCCAGATTGCTTGAATCAATCGAAATCATGTTAACATCACCCGCAGTATCGAGGAATGTAAATATCATGGGACCACTTCGATCTAACCTTTCGCCAGTCACCTTTATATCGCCAGGATTTACGTTCGGCAGCGCTTCAAGTGCATCTTCAATCTCCCAGGTACGAGCATCGTAGTCAATCGGTTCCGTTGTTTGTCCATCGTAAGTTAAGGTAAATGTACCCGAATCCGCCCGGTCCGTTTTAGATAGAACTTGCACCTCGGCAATTCCTGCTTGTGGAATGGGGTACCCATCCACTCTTATTTTGCTGTCCTGAGCCGATTGTGTTTCGGTAAAATCTGCTGGTTCAAAACCTGTAAGGGTCCCTGCTGTGCCACCTTCTGTTACCGTCCAATCCTCGGGATCGGCAGGCAGAGTCAGCGCTGCATCACCGGCCGGGTCTTTTACGAACTCTAAGCTAATCGAGATATCACTTGCACCGCAGGTATCATCAGTAAAAACTATCTTACCGTTAACAAAAGTTGCCTTTGCGATTCCATCAAAAGCATCGTTAATTTCGCTGATGAGATGTGTAATTTTTGTATTGCTTGTTACAGCCAGTTCCACCTCCCCTATGGGATTACCGGCTTTGTCAGTACCATTGATCGTAATCTTATCGGTGGTACCAAGCGTTCCACTAAACTGGTCAAGCTCCGTGATCTTGGTACTCAGTGTCGCATTGTCACTACCGACAGTAAAAGCCGACTTAGCCTGCCAAACTTCAGTATTGCTTGAATTGACAGAGATTTCATAATCAGATCCGGCATCATTACCGTTTAGCACCAAATGATAGGCGTCGTTATAGTGTAACAATGTCGCTGTAACGCCAGGATTGTTCGCATCGTTATTGATCAAGCCCGCCAGGTCCTCAAGCGTCGTTGTCGCAGTAGTCGTTATGCTGGTCTCCTCATGGTTATATGAATATATAAACGTGCCTGCTTCGACATAATCTTCCGGATATTCAAGGCCGCTCGTGTGAACCCAACGCTCCGCTGTGGCAAGCTGACCTATAACGACCGTGTGATTTCCTTCAAAAGCGTTATAAGATGCCTCAGCGGTCAGAATGTCTGGATCACTTGAGGCGATAGTAAAAGCCCGAAGCCCACTCGCATCAGACAACACCTGAGCGGTACTGCGCAAAGAGTTGAGCTTGCCCTCCAATGTGCTCAGGGCATCTTTTCGCTCATCCCAAAGGCTCATACGTTCCTCGTACCTATTCAGTGTACGACGCTCAACTGCCATGAGCTGGCTGATGAGCTGACTCGTATCAATACCCGTAAAAAGCCCAGGAAGCTGTATGGTTGACATCTTTTATGCCTTTCAGAAATCTGCACCCTCTTTTTACAGAACCCGATTACCGGCTGTGCAAACACACTAACTCATATTATTTATCGTCTATAACTACCTGTCTCTAAACATAGTTGCACAATTTTTTTGCAGCCTCAGGACGTTCTGACGAGCACTCTGCAAGGCTGCCTTCAGCATTGACCATGAGAAGCTCGCAAAGATTAGCTCTTTCGGCACACCAATTCTGGACATCTTTCGTCAATTTTTTCTCGAAGTAATCAGAAATAAATTCCCTCGCACCTGAACTGTTCTGGTTTTGTATTTCCATGTTAAGGTACCTCAGGCTCTGCTTTTTCAGATCGAGCGCAAAAAAGGCGATTGCTCTCAACAAATAATAATTTTTGAATCTCCTTGCTATATCAGGCACCATTGCTTCAATTCCGTTGAGCACATCAATGCAGGTCACATAGTGAGTCTTATTGAATAACCATACTGCATTCCTCAGTAAATCCCACACGACATCCTCGCCCAATGGCTCGCTCTCCCAGCGCGCAAAATGGTCTCTGAATCTCTCAAGGAAATCCGAACAAATACAATTTCTCAACTCTGTTTTTATGTCCGTATCTGGAAAATCCCGGAGTCTTTGTCTTATTTTTTTCAGCTTGCCCTGCCAGTATTGACGAAACCGAGCCCTCCTGTTGCGAGAATCAAAACAAGATAATACCTGTGTTTGCCCTTTTGCATGTACCCTTTTCAACGTAAGGTACTCCGGAATATTCTTGAATCTTACATTCGGATCATGCTTTGCGTATTCGCCGACCTTGGCAAACCAGAAGGTATCCGATGCAAACAGGTTCTCGTCATAAAATCCTATTTCATCAAACACTGCCTTGCGAATAATTGCTGAGCTATGGCTCATTCCATGTTTCCATGACAAGAATTCTGTAAGGATCTCGTCGTGGTCGATCGGCAACCAATGACAGTCCGTATATTGAAGACCCTTGAACTCATCAATGAAACGCCGATAATAAGAACCAACAACCATCAATCTTTCATCAGCTACTATCTCTTTATAAAACGTTTCAAGCTTTGATGGGCTCATAATATCATCCGCATCGTGTATAACAATAAAATCAGAACAGGCTTGCGTAATAGCGTAGTTCCTTCTCACGTATGGCCCTTCATTACAATCGAAATAGTAAGTCCTAACTCTTCCATCCAGCCGGCTGTATTCCTCCATTATGCTTCTGGTACCGTCTGTACTACCATCGTCCAGCAAGATTAGCTCCCACTGCTGGAAAGTCTGGCTTTTTATGCTTTCGAGGCATTCCCGTAAGAAGTTCTCCGAATTATAGCAGGACGTAATTATGGAAACTTTCGGCTTGGTGTCACGTTGTAAAGGGATAGTATGTTCCGACGACACCGATACTGAGACAGAACCGGTAGTCCCTTTAGCTTGGCTCGCCATTGTATCGATCGGCTGCAGAAGTGAATATATTTGCTGACTTACTGACCTGATGCTGAATTTTTCAGCAATCATATCTTTGGCTTTTGTGCTAAATCGGCTCCACAGGGAGTCCTCGTCTAAAAGACGTAAACACTTGTGAGCAAAATCACCAGGATTGTCAGCAATGAAGCAGTGTTGACCATCAACAAGATCGAATCCCTCAGCTCCAATGGTCGTTGTGACAAATGGCGTTGCCGCTGCGGCGGCAACGCCGAGCTTACCCTTCATACCCGCACCATAGGTCATTGGACAGACAAACAATCTATATTCGCCAATGGCCTGTTCGGCTTCTTTTACATAGCCTATTACCTTCACGTTCCGATTAGATTCAAACTTCTCTTTGTACGCTTCATTATTAAAGCCTAAAATATGGAACTGCACATTGGGTTTCTTCTCAATTATTAATGGAAAAACCTCCCTAAGAAACCATAACACTGCATCAACATTATGACGGATATGAAACGATCCAATGAAACAAATATTTTTTCTTTCATGCAGTGGCGGACTTTGTGCCAACACCATGTGAATATTCGGAATGACGCTCACATTACAGTTTGAGCCGATATTCCCAAGTATATCGCTCTTCTCCACCTCAGTAACCGTCAATACTGCGTCAGCTATCGGGTAAAGTTGTTTTTCCAATTCAAGAAACTTTTTAGCCTTTTGAAGGTCTTGATAATCGTGCAATACATTGAACTTTCGCTTGAACTTTTTGTAGTGGAAATCCATCGTGTCGATCACTACTTTCGTCTTTGGGCGATTTTGCTTCAGCCATTTAGTTAACTGCAATGCGAAGTTTAGATAATCCACCGACCATATATTTGTTATCCAAACGCAATCCAACATATCAACTTCGTTCAAGTACAGGTAATCGCTAAAGCTGTTTATCGTTTGCTGAACTTTGATAAAGTTGACTGTGCAATCGAAAGCCGCTTTATACTTCTTGTCGTTCGCGCATAGTTGGAAGTATAAATGGTCAATCTTATGTCCCGCAGCCGCTAAAATCTTCAATATATGGTAAATCCTCAAGTTGGAACTGCCCACATCAAAACCAGGCGTGCAGATATTGACGAAGGTCATTCTAAGCGGTCTTGTCGCTATTGTTACAACCGGCTGATTCCAGTCGTTCTCTGTCCTGCCTGAAACTTCATCAGCAACCTGTGGCTCAGAGTCCGCCGTAGTGTCAGGAAATGACAAAGAACACAAGCTTTGCTGAGCATGAATCGGCTCTTTTAGTGGTCTTGCCGCTTCAACTGCCTCCATTTCCTCTACATAACCCTTGAGCCAATACCCCAAAAAGCATTCATGATAGATGGTATAAAGCGATTTTAAATACCTTGCGATGTCAGGCCGGCCTGATTGTATCTGGTTATTCAGCAGCGGTTCAAACTTGATTACTTTGCTTGTCCATTCATCAAGGAACGGTTTGTATCGACTGCGGTACTCTTCAATCGCATTTTGTAGATGATATCGTGGTATAATAAGTTCAGGATGCGCACAGGCCATTCGATAAAGCGCCCGGCCTTGCCTATAACGCCGTCTGCAAAAACCCTCAAAATCAACCGGCACAAGCACGAAACTTTCAGCTTTTCCATTATAGAAAATCTTAACATCTTTTGGTAACAAACGACATGCAAGTTCGATATCCTCATATCCCCAGTGTAATTTGCTGTCAAACGGACCTTTGAGACTGGTTAGAAGGGAACGTTTCGCTGAAACCAAACCTCCCCACCATTTCCATACATCATAAAATTGGCCATCCTGCATCTTGTCATATCCAAAGTATTCTCCTCCTACATGGGTAACGTAATGCATCAATGGAGTCACTTCCAAGTCCTTATGCCAGTCCAGATGCCCCAGGACAGCTATCCGCTCATCAGGATTTTCCTGATGGCTGCGCAGATGCTCAGCTATCAATTCCGGCCCTGGTATATCATCATCGTCACTAAAGAGTACGATTCGTCCTTTGACTGCCCTTATGCCATTGTTGCGTGCAGCAGCAAGTCCACCATTCTCCTGATAAAGATAAACTGTATTTATCCGATCTGAGAACTTCTCAACAATCTCTTTTACAGGCGGCTCAGAGCCATCATCAACAACAATAACTTCAAAATCTTCTCTGGCAGCAGTTTGATTAGCAAAACCAGTAAAAGTCTTTTCCAGTAACTCCGGCCTGTTGTAAGTAGTCAAAACAACAGAGATTTGGGGACTTGAAGATGCTCCTGGACTCGTTCTCAATTTTTGTATATTTTTCCTCTGCAGTGCTTCTTGCAGTGCAAGCTCAGCATATTCATCCTGCTGTTTTTTTCTTGCCGAAGAAACAGCCTCCGTCCAAAATCTCAAGTTATATAAATGCTCTGCTATATTTTGTATCTCTCCGACTTCGGATAATCGTAACCATAAATCATAGTCCTGAGCATACGTATATTTTTCGTTATATCCTCCAATTTTCGTCAGGGAGGATCTTCTTAGCATGACCGATCCATGAGCAAGACTGTTATTTACCAACAGTTTCTTCTTAATATCTTCATACTCCGTTGGCGGCTCCCAGTTACCATGCATTTCTCCATTTGAATCAATCCAATTACACCAGGACCCCACAACCAAGCAATCTGGATTTTCGTTTAAGAATCTTACTTGTTTTTCAAATCTTTGGGGATAAGAGACATCGTCTGCGTCCATGCGCGCAATATATTCACCTCTGCATAGCTTCAGGCCAATATTTAAGGATCTCGTTAAGCCCTTGTTCTGGGGATTTCTATAAATAAACGTCCTTGAGTCTTTCATATCAACGAGTATCTCAGATGTTCTGTCAGTGCTTCCGTCATCAACTATGATAACTTCAAAGTTCTGATATGTCTGATTGTATACACTTTCTAATGCCTGACTGATGAACCTCTCACAATTATAGACAGGAATGAGCACGCTCACTTTAGGCTTGCCAGTCCAGTCTTTTCTTTCTTCGGTATCAGGTATATACGCGTTCCAACTCCCACCGTAATAACGGTCAACATTATTATTATGCCCTTGCAAGTAAACCAACCCTCGGTCATCAATATATTGATACAGCCTGTTATCTATAACCATCCTTCGCAGCTGGCTGTCCGGTATTCCAACAAACACATTGAACCAAGTTATTGTCGGATTGATTTCCTTTAGTAGTTTTTGTGTTTCCCAGAAGTCCACCTCGGTCTCACCCGGCACTCCAATAACAACGCTCGCCGCAGTCTTTATACCAAACTTATGACACCAACTGAACACTCTTCTTATTTGTTCGACTGTGGTGTCTTTCTGTAGAAAATCCAATATCCTCTGAGAGCCGCTTTCCACGCCGATATAAAGCCCCTTTGCGCCGGCTCCAGACATCAACTCAACAATGTCCTCAGTCAAAGTGCTAACCCTTGACTCACAAGCCCAAGAGATCTTTATTCCCTTCTGTATAATAAGCTCACAGAACCTTTTCAGCCTTTTCCTGTTAACCGTAAAATTGTCTTCTCGAAAATAAATTCCCTTCGCCCCATAGTGTTCGATGACATATTCGATATCCGATATGACTCGCTCTGCACTGAAAAACGTATATTTCCTGTGCCACACAGACCCCACCGAGCAAAATCTACACCTGAACGGGCAACCTCGGCTTGTGTTCATCGTAAATACAGGCCTATCGCTGAAAAAATCGCTACCCCAATTATATGGCAAGTTCACAAAGTAATCCCATGCTGGCATAGGTAGCTCATCGAGATTTTGTACCCGTGGATATTTAACGATCCTTTCAGAAACTTTATTAGACACAATATCGAGAATTGCCCGTTCGCCCTCTCCCTGCACAACGTAATCGACAAAGTCAGGTATAGTATGCACAGCCACGCTGGTATGAGGGCCGCCTACAATTATCTTTCCTGTCCATTGGTGAGTATGTCTTAGATGCTCCAGTTTATGTAACATTCGAAGTGTATCGCGAAAGCAAACAGTGTCGCTGTAAATGCCGACACAATCTATCCGCTTCTGTTGAAGGTAATCTGTCTCTAGAAAATCACTAGGCTGCAGGAAGTTATCAATAAAAAAAACTTCATGACCGGCTTGACGCAGTACGGAAATGAGAAATCCAACACCGATGGGCGGCCTTTTTTCTTTTGTGCAAAATGGCGACTGAGCTGGAGCCGCAGACATCGTAAGCAGAATATTAGATTTACTTTTTCTTGGATACTTATCACTAATTTGCTCATGAGAAAATTCAGGCATGTCCGTCTTGTCCTTTGGACTTCCGACGAAATAAACGACAGGACCGTCAGGTCCCTTAACTATCTCCAGGGATTGTGTGTAAAACTTGCGGGCCAAGATATCCTTTAGGTCGGACAAAGCTGGTTCATGAAGGTGATAATGATTACCTGAATGTCTGCCTCCAGGTAATATAACCGGAACGGTCATTACCAATAAGCCATCGTCCTTAATAACTCTTACTGCTTCCTCTAAAAATTGCATTCCGGTAGTTCTACTAACATGTTCAAAGCCTTCTAAACACACTACTACATCAATGCTATTGTTCTTCAAAGGAATATTCGCCATATCCCCGGCTAAAAAATCTATACCCGGATAGTGTTCCTTTGCATAGGCAATGGCATCTGCGCAAATATCTATCCCTACTCTATATTTTCCTCCTAATAGTGAGGTGCCCCATCCCACTCCACAAGGAATATCTAAAACTGTTTTACCTTTTGCGAATTTATCTGCAAACGCGTATCTCTTGAATAAATTTGCTCTATACAGGCTTCCCTCTTGAAACCCAGGGTCTTCGGGACGTGCTCTCTCTGCCATATTATCAGTGACCTCTTTTTTTTGCAATAATGTTATAGCCTAAGGTATCTTTCTCCCAAGTTATGAACTTATCAAGGAAACTAAAAATGAAATTATTCACGGCAAGTATCGTACGTCTGAGTATGCACCTCCTCCGTTTATTTTTCCCCAAATATTCAATTATAAAAAAGTTCAAATGCGAACCAATCGCTCTGAAAATACCACCATGAGGTTCAATAAATTCGATTTTCAGACCATTGTTTTGTAAAAGATAGGTTAATCCCCATTTTGTAAATCTGTAATAATCGTTAGGCTCTCCATGCAATCTTCCCATTTGTGGAGCAGACAAAATTAGAATGCCATCTTTCTTAAGAATTCGGCGAATTTCTGCAATTATTTTGAATGGTTCTGCATCATGTTCAATTACTTGGTTACATAAAACGACGTCCACCGAATTAGATTCTATGGGCAGCGTTTTTGCGCTACCTATCAGGTCGGGCGTTTCAATATGAAGCTTGCCACCAACTTTTAACCACTTATGCCACTTAATCGGCATACCAAGGGCCGCAACCCGATTGAAATGCTCAAAAACATGATGGAGCCGAATCTCATCAACCGAACGGGCAGGAAAATCTAAGCTCCTTGCATCAGCATAAACATCCGCCTTTACTGGTGCCAAATTGTGTTCAGATGGCGGATAATCAATATTTATATAACCACTAATGTACTGGTGACCACAGCCAAGATGAAGCCGAAGCACTTTGCCTTCTTCCCACAACCCCCGAGCTTTGAGCCTCTGCAACATATCTACATCACCGTCATTGATTTTAACGCAATTGTTTTCAACCTGTTCCACCGACAACTTCTCCTTTGTTTAAAACCCACTTACCTACAATCAAATATTACGACGATAGGTATCTATGGTTTTCCTACCCTTACGGACCTGGCTTAGCTTGTCGCTGGTTTCAGCTTTCTGAGCTGTAATCGCCAGGTGAAGACCGGTATACAGCCTGCGTAGTTTTTCTCGCCTGTCCCTATTTTCGGGCTTCTCAAGCACTCCTGTCTGCATGACCTTCGCAATCAGACAATCTGCTTGTTTGACCAGGGACTCAACATCTCTAATGTTGCCCTGATGAGTTAGCTTTATCTGCCTTTCTAACAGATTCTGCAACTCGTCTAACAGATGCAACTGCTCAGCAGGGTCCAACTCGATATCGCTGACTTTTTTCATCTAACACAAACTCCGATTTACACTGCCAAACAATGCTCTAATACAAAGTACGCTTAACGTACTCGCGCTATGCTTTGTTAGTATCATGCCCAAGACCTCGACAAGCTCAGTCGAGCTGCTACGCTTGAGCATGCCATCCGGAATGAATGAATCAAGCCAAAGTCATATAGCAGACTATCTTTGCGTCTGTGACATCTGACTCAAAGCTCGCTCAACCTCCTCCAGAAGATCGATTGCATCCCGGTTAGAAGGGGCCAAAGTCAAAATATCTTTCAACATTCGCCGGGACTGCTCAAGCCGGCCGTCTTTCATATACAGCGCCGCAAGAGAAAACATCACCGAAATATCTCCCGGGTGCATGCTCAGGTACACTTGAAGGTAATGAGTAACCTTGGCGAACGAACCCATCTGACAGGAAGTCTGAAACAACCCAAGAAGTGCCGTGATATTATCACAGTTCAGCTCAAGCGACTTCATATGCATTTCAAACGCTTTCTGATAATCTTTTCTTTGCTGAGCAACCATAGCCAGTCCCGTGTAGGCCTTGTCACAAGCGTTGTCCAGCCGGCAGGCAACCTTAAATGCTATCTCAGCATCATCAATCTTGTCCTCCTGCAAAGCGACGACTCCAAGCCCCACATAAGGACCAGCCTCATCCGGCCCCAACAAAGCCGCTCTTTCGTAATAGTGCTTGGCCTGCTCATAATTACCAACAGATGTGTAACAGTCACCAAGCTCCTGCAAAACCTCATAGTGCTGAGTGCAATGATGCGAATCAATCCCACTATTTTTTTTCACATCCATTAGAGTCCTTTTCTTCCAACATAGTCTGAAATTGTTTTATTTAACTCGATGATCTATTTACCTCCACGCGAAAGCAACTTTCGCTGTCCCCCACAAGTATCTGCTCAGCAGTCCTGAGCAATTCAATTGCCGCGCTAAAATCATTCTTCTCCCGCTTGACCTTCGCCTCTAATAGCAATGTGTCCACTGTGGGACGTCGTGCATTGACCTGCGTGCTCAATTTTAGAGCTTTTATGTGTTCGCCGGCCTTGTAAAAACATCGTGCGGCTAACGTTTTCATCCACAACTCATTACGGTAGTGCTCAGCAGCATACTCGAACATTTCAGCCGCCTCAGTCCATCTGCCATCTCTTGCCGCTGACTTTCCGCACCCCAGTAAATCATCAAATTGAAATGGCAGCTCTTCAAAGTCGGGCTCTCTTAAAACAACACCAGCAGCCTTGAGTGACTCCGGCACCGACAATTGTGGAAACCTCTTCCTCGCCGAAAGCATTTCACCTTTTCGCACTACTGCAGCCCAACAGTCGTCAGTAGAACCAATCAGCTTAAAACCTTCACGCTGCGTCCGACTGTTAATCAGAGCATGAAGCGGTTTCTCAACCCACATCTCTCCAACCGGCAAGCCATTCGGTACCACCGCAACATATTCACCTTCACAGACAGCCAATGCCGCGTCGATACGTTGCGGGATGGAAGATGTGGGCTCGACCGGAACAAAAACGACATTGGGCATATCAATTTTAAGTCTGTCAAATTCCGCGCGCGATATCGGCAGATAAAGTTTATAGGGATAGAAAGTATAACGCCATATACTGCTGACGCTTTGGCCAGCTTGTTTGTTAAAATGCTCTGTGGCGAAAATGATGCTCAAATCCTCGAGTTTTGGCCAGGGTTTGGCAGGCCTTTTCGTCCGTATAGCCAAGAGATTCCTGAGAAATTCACCTTCATTTTGACGCTGAAGCACTGAAATCCTGTCTGATCCCTCCACCGGACTGTAGAATTCACCTGTAATCTCATTGGCGTGGTAAAAATCTGAAAAGAAAACAAGCCTACGGGTCATATCCCAGTCAATCAAGATGTTAAGCTGCTCGTTATAAAGGCCGGTCTTGTCAATCAGGTCCCTGTGGTGCATTAAACTGACGTGGAGAACATGATTGAAGTACAACATAAAAAAACGGTTGAAGTCCCTGCTTATCTCGACAATCTTGCTCAATATCTGCCGACTTCCATCGGGCAGGACCTTACAATATGTTTTATAAAGATCGCTGTAGGCCACTTGACAATCGGTTTGATTCTCTAATGCTCCGACCAGCGTCTCAACATGGTGCGGATAATACAAATCGTCATCATCCAAATAAGCAATGTATTTGCCCTCCGCTCGATTCAGTGCCTCATTCAGTGAAAAAGCCTTGCCCTTATTTTCTTTTCTGTTGATAAAAACAATACGTGAATCACTAAATGAGTCAACCACATCGCTCACATCTTCGCCGCCGTCATTTACCACGATTACCTGGAGATTGCTATAACTCTGCCGTAAGACACTGGCCAGAGCCTCGTGAAAATACCGCGGTCGATTATAGGTCGAGATTAATACGCTAACTTTTGGTCTGGTCTTGTTTGTATTGCTGTTAATCACTGTAGCACCAACAAAATTTCATCAGCCCTCGTTTCTACTTTTCGCGAATGATGTCACGTTCCACTGCATAATGAACTTGTAGTCTGTTGCAGTTGCAACTCAGATTCAAGCTGTATTAAAATGCTATTGACTTGGTTCAATTTATCTTTCAAGTCATAATTCCTCTGGACAAACCTCCGATACCTTTCAGGTTCGTACTCATCTGATAAAATCTGCTCGCAGAATTCTTCAGAAATATTAAATAGAAATTCACGTGGAAATATAAGCTCTGCTCCTGGGAAATTATGAACGGCCGGCTTTAATCCACAGGCCATTCCTTCTAACAATCCAATGGCCCTGTTTTCCACAACGCTGCAGCAGAAAATAAAATGTTTGTCCTGCAACCACGAATTCATATCCTCTTGCCAACTGTCGAAAAACACTACATCCATTAGCCCAAGCGTATAAACCATATGTCTGAGATAGTCCTCAAGTACCTTGTTTTCAAAATTGCCTGCAAAAAACAGTCTGGAGTCAGGGTCAATGTAATGCAGCTTCTGCATACATTGCAGAACAAACATCGGATTTTTATAAACGCTCAGACCATCCACACAGGCAATATTTTTACCCCGCCGCCTGTCAATGAACTTAAACTTATCAAGATTGACACCATCCTGAATTGCAATAACCTGTGTCCTGCTCTCGATGCCGGGTGCATGCCTCAGAAGCGCGTCTTTCACAGACGAATCTCCCACTACAATCACTACATCGATATTATCCCATTGGACTTTTCTTATCCAAATTTCAGACAGGTCACGGTTGTACACACGAACAATGTTTTTGCAGACCTTCGGCAATTTTGAGACATTCACAACCAGTTCGCCACACATCTCAAACCATGAGATGTCACACGACTTCATCAATTCATACACCTCATCCGGTTCTCTTAAGTGTCCATCTACAACGGAAATTAAGGATTGATAATCGCGCTCAAAATGCCGCACTGGGAAACGTGTCTCAATGAACTCAAAAAGATCTGCCAACGATTTTTGCTCCTGCCCAGCTTTGCAGAAAAAGGCTACTTTAGGTCTTTTGCTGCGAATCACCTCAATAATAGGCTTTAGAATCTCTTGCTCCGGCATAAGCATCAATGAGCGGTGCAATAACTCGATGGCATCTGCCATGTTATTCTGATTCAGAAACACATTTGCTGTTCTGTTAAGTACATCTATATTCAATATATCTATCCGCTCCATTTCATCAAACAGTTGCGCCGTCTCCTTCGCCTCTCCTTCAGCAAGGTATGCCTCGGCCAAATTCCAGACTATCTCTGCGCAATTACCTCGTAGTGTTTTGGCGCGGACCAGATGATCTATCGCCTCTTGCGAGCGGCCCAGACAGTGTAGAATCGCCCCTATGTCATTCAACGCCTGCGCGTCGTCAGGTACTTTCAGAAGATGGTCTTGGATGCAAGCAAGAGCTTCTTGATATCTGCCAGCCTCAGCTAACTCCAAACCTCTCTGGTAACTTGTCTCATCTGTCATTCGGTCTACTCCCAACGTTCAAAATTTCAAAACTAAAAGTCAAAATCTGTGCAAATTCCATGCCGTACAGCAGAATCACCATTTATTAGCGATTTCACAACCACAACATCCGGCTTTGCATAAATATCAGACACATAAAATATCCTGACGATCGTTACACCGACGCTATAGCTCATAATTACCAGCTATCTGATGAAGTCCAGCAGCGACATAGACATTAATCTGCCTGCTACCGACAACGACATTTCGTACAGAATCTGATGACGAGAAAGATCTATTGCTACTTGGGCGATGTCGGCCTCCTGCAGTCGAGTGACCTCATCTTCTGTGTCGTACCTTATATTCTTAAGATTGCCCTGGAGCTCATCGAGAAACCCTATCCTTGAACCCATCGAGGCACTGGTCTGTACTAACGTCAGTCTCACCTCCTCCAATGAATCCATAGAGCTGCCCAGCAGCTCCTGTAGCTGAGCCTCGGAAAGTTCACTCTCATTCTTTAATATATCACGAATGCTAATAAGCGTGCTAAACACATCGTATGTGCCTGGTACACGTACCAATTCCAGCCCGGTATTGTTAATCTCGGTCGTGTCAACATATAAGACCTTTCCGGTGCGTGAATCCGTCACAGCCTGATTTGAGTCCCCACCTAAAGGTACTGTTACATAACTTGCTCCATCATCGATGGAGATTTTGTAATTGCTGCCATCATGAATTACCGTCAGCCACACATCACCTCGAACACTTGAGGTCCCCGTCCCTGCTTTCGCGCCGGTTCCGCCCATAAAGATTGGCTCACCTCGCTGGTCCGAACCAAAAATATCTCTACCAACATAGAAGGCGGATGATTCAACACCTGGAGCTACTTCGATGTTGCGCATGTCACCGCTGCCCTGATATGTCACGCTGGTTATTTTGCCGCCGCTGCGCTGAACAACATACGGTGCAGAGCCTGTATTACCCCCTCCGAACAGGTACTGGTCTGCATGCTTAGTATTAGCAAATGAGACCATCTGCTCCAGCGTATCGTTTATACCTTCCGCAATTCTCTGACGGCCTTGCTCTCCTTGGATACCGCTGTTTATTTGTGTAAGGAGTATCTTTGTCTCCGCGAGCGCCGATGCCATATCCTCAGTTATTGTCAAGCCAATTTCCAGGGTACTGTTCATCTCCGAAAGAGTGTCTAAGTAATCCTCAAGAGACCTGTCCTGAGATTTCAGCCCCAAAATTCTGTACGCATCAGATGGAGCATCTGAAACCCGGTTTACCCGCGACCCAGTGGATGCTTGTTCCTGTAGACGAGTCATCTCCTTGTCGTGCAAGTACAAAGCGAAGCTAACGGTATCATAGATATTATTCAGTGCTCCACTCATTACATGACCTTGAAAATCAAATTAAATTCATCGAATGCCAGCTTCACCAGTTCTTTTATTCTACCAGCTCCATGAGCGTCATTATTACTGATTGTATGGTACTTAGATATTTAGCCATCGCCTGAAACATCTGCTCGAAAACAAGTATCTGCGCAGCCTCATCATTGATGTTGACACCACTTACCTCGGTCTGTCTTTTATTCAAGTTTTGAAGCATGACATCAGTGTTATCATGACGCATTTGTTTGATTGATATCTCTTGGCCAATATTAGTGGCGAATCGACGATAAAACTCCCCAACTGTCATAGAGCCAAGGCTGTCTAATGCCTCATCACTCAGACCGGCTAACCGCAATGCGTTGGTATTATCTGTTAGGTCAGATCCCAAAGCAGTTGCAATCCGGCCGGGTGCATTGCAAATGTCTGAACGCACAGCTATATCCAAAGCACTGTGGCCAAAAAAGAACGTATTGATTCCAACCGCTGACAGAAATCCTGAAGTATCCGTACTAGCAAAAGCATCAATCTCAAATGTGTCACCAGCATTCAAATCACCTGTGCTCAATGACACCTCAATCCCGTTGCCTAAGCCAAGCTTGTCATCCGCTGCATAACCTGCTCCGACGTTCAAGGTCGCAATTACTTCTGCACTGCCATTTCTCACTTCAAGCCGTAAATTCCCATTGCCTACCGAGCCGGTTCCCACAACAGTGAATGTAAAAGTATCATTCTCAGTGCCGTTGTAGATTCCAGAGACTGATATACTCGGTGGCGATGCTGCAGTTAGATTGCTCACCGTCGGCTCGGGTAAAACAGCAGGTAAAAAGTCAAATCCATAATTAGTATCTGCTTGAATACGGAGCTTTGATGAAACTACCGAAGCTGTAAGACCATCGATGGCATTGATCTTGGCGGCTATAGTACTGATCGAATCTGTGGAGGCATCAACGTCCACCTCGTGACGCGTTATCTGGCCAGTACTAGTATCAGTTAGTCTTATGAATATACTTCCATTAGTTAACGGCGGGTCAAAATCAGCAAGTTCTTCACTTGTCATCACCCAGCCAGTAAGCTCGGTGAATGACCCTTCTGAACCCAATCCTTGAACATGGTACTGATTTACCTTCTGTATTATGGCCCTTACAAGCGTATCCAGGTCGTTATAAACACCACGCACAATTCCGTTTCTCAATGACAACAAGCCGCCCAGTTGGCCGCCTCGCATGTTTGTGCTGTAGTTTTGCGAACCGGCTGCCGAGACGCCCAGGTAGTTGCCCTCTGTCAGGCCAACTTCCAACTCAATAGCAGAAGAGCCTATTACCACGGGTACGCCAGCAACACTTACATCAGCCACACCATGTTCACGGCTCTGAACCTCCACCTCGGCAAGTTCGGATAACTCCGATATGCGCTGGTCTCTCTGGTCACGAAGGTTGTTCGCCACGCCGCCACGAATCTCCATCGCTTCAATGTTGGAATTTAGCTCAGATATCTGGTTTATGAGCGCATTAATTCGATCAATTGTGTTCTCCGCTTCCAAGACAATCTGAAGTTCCAACTTGTTGAAAAACTCTCCCAGCGTGCGGAACTGAGCTGCCAAAGCTTCACCAGCAGTCACAGCCTGGTCCTGCCAGATAATTTGTGAAGGGTGAGCAGCTAATGCCTGTAAAGCGCTGAAGAACTCGTCAATCGTGGCATTGAGACTACCACCGCTTGAAAGCTCCCCAAATGCGTTCTCAATGTTCTGTAGTGTTGCCAGCTCCTGTGCGATTTGCCCCAGAGATGATTGCTGACGAAGAATCTCATGCTCCAAGAGCATGTCCATTATTCTGCTGACGCCTGCGATATCCACACCTCCCCCCCACGCAACCGACCCGGCCTGTGAGGAGTAGGCGGGAACCAAGTCTAATCTCTGACGGTGGTAACCCTCTGTGGCTGCATTGGCTATATTATTGCCGATTGTATCCAGTGCCCGTTGGGCTGCATTAAGTCCACTCAGTCCTATTGAGTAGTTCTGCATATCTCAGCTCCAGTGTCTTACACTACACCTGGCTATCAGCAATAAAGTGAAAATCGCGTCCCGCTACGGCTTCGGCCTTCGCCGAGACGAGTCAGTGTCCTTTAAAACGCCATGTCAACTAAACCGACATTGCTCTGTCGCTTCGCTTCGCCGTTAGAGCCATACGTGATCGTCGCTGTTTCACCAAGTTCAAAAATCGATCTGAATAGTATATTGTTGAAGCGGGCACACTCTGACAGAAGCAACACTGTCGCTGCATACTCCTTCTTGAGCTTCTCAATCAATGCTCTCAGTGCCGCTTTTTTCTCAGCTATCTGCGCACTCGTCTCTGCCGGCAGCACATCTATAAGGTAGGACAAATTGACATCTTCGACATAACAACCAAAAAGACTCGCTAAATCCTTCCGCATCGACTGCCGTTCCAGTTCATTCCCAGCATAGCACTCTGCCTCTGCTCTGATAGCCTCAAGCAGCTCCTTCAAGGCTCGTTCATCCCGCTTGATAACCAGTGCTCGAAGCTCGTTCAACTGGGACAGTGTGAACTGTATATGCTCGATATCGTTGTCAAGAACACCAAGCAGCTTACAAACTTTTTGCTCTGCCATAGTAGTCATTGCACTCATACACTCTCACCCAACGATTGCTCTGTGCTGTTTTGCTGTTCAGCACTGATAATAAATCTGTGTATATCTTTCCACAGTCCGAATCCTCCGTTGTTGGCAATGTCACGAGCCAGAAATAGCCAGAACATGCTCTGGATTTGTTTAGAAGTACCGTCCTGTTCAAAACCCCACTGCCCAATTGTGTTGCTCATCCCATCCAGTAATTTGTTTAGCAGCACCGACTCAAAATCCTTAGCTACTTGCCTTCTTTTATCCTGGGAAAGGCTGGCAATCTCGCTTACAGGCTGTCCTGCTACATGTTTGCAAAAAATTGACACAGCACCCAGGTCATCGACCGGCAACGGCAACGATAAAGATGGGAATATCATTTGTGTGCTGTCCATGGAAATTGCCTTTACATTATCACCAACTTTGCCTGAAGAGCGCCGGCTTTCTTCAGCGCATTGAATATCGCGATCAGATCCCTTGGTGTCGCCCCTATCGCGTTAAGAGTCTTGGCCAATTCTGAGACTGTGATTGCCCGCGAGACTGGAATTAGATACGCCTCTTTTTCCTCGACACCAAGCATAGTCTCAGGAATGACCTCGGTCGTGCCGGCATCTGAAAAAGGCGCGACGGGCTGAGAGACCCTTGCAGTCTCACGAATCTTGACAACCAGACTTCCCTGTGAAATTGCCACAGCTGATATGCCAACGCTTTCTCCCACTACGATGGTTCCTGTGCGCTCGTTAATAACGACTACCGCTGGTGCATCAACCTTCACTTCAGGACTCATGATTTGATCGATAAAACCCGCGATGCCCGAACCATCGATCTTAGCCGGAACCCTGACCTTTATAGTTCCAGCATCAACTACCAAGGTACTACTCGGATAAATATGGTTAATTGCTTTGCTGATCCTCTCTGCCGTTGAAAAATCACCGTTTCTCAGATTCAACGTAATCCACCTATTGTCGCCAACATATTCCACGAAGCTGGCTAATTCTTGCTTTTCGATTATAGCGCCACCCGGTATTCGCCCGACTGTCTGGTGGTTCTTAGTGACAGACGCCTGCTGGCCCGATACAGCCCAGCCTCCTATCGACACTCCCCCCTGCGCTATGGCGTAAACCTGACCGTCTAGTCCTTTCAGAGATGTCGGCAAAAGCATCCCGCCCTGAAGACTCTTGGCATCTCCTATGGCGGAAACATCCACGTCAATCAGTGAGCCTTCACGGGCAAAAGGACCTAACTCAGCCGTAACTATGACGACAGCAATATTGCCCCCTGTAAGATCCGATGGAGACAGAACCACCCCAGAGTCTCTCAGTATGTTCGTCAGCATCTGCCGCGATAGCTGTGTCGAATCTCCCGTACTAGCCAGACCAACAACCAATCCAAGGCCCCTGAGGGGATTACTCCTGATACCGTGTATGTCAACAATATCTTTTATTCGCTCACACCATCCAACTGTTACGCTGCCAAGCACAAGTACAATCACCACCAGTAAACGTGGTAAGGAAACCTTCAGTATTTCAAGAAAAGCCGAATAAACTTTCATAAACCGCCACTCTCAAATAGAGAAAATTTTCGCAGAAATAAGGTCTGAATAACGTTAGAAAGGCCAGACAATATCAAAAATCGTGCCTAACCAACCAGGCTTCGTGTATGGTGCCGCTACACCTGAGTTCTTCGCCACGATAAGAAAGTTCGCTACCTGCTCACTTTTAACAGTATTATCAAAAGCGATGTCACTTGGCCTGACTATACCGCTTACTTCTATAATCTGCTTGTCGCCGGCAATATTTCGCTCACGTGTTCCCATAACCACAAGGTTACCATTGGGCAGGATATCCAAAACAACTACAGTAACTCTGTCCACAAATCTGCGCTCATCCTTGTAATCGGCTTTGCTTTTCAATTCATTGCTTGAATCGGCCTCCATGGTGAAACCAGGCATTCTCGGCAGAATATTATGATTCGGTGTCGTTATCCCCAACTCCCCGTCAAAACTACTCATTTTGCCAGTTTCCTTTTTTAGATCGCGCTTTGCTTTATTGTCGACCTTGCTATCTTCGCTGATCTTGATAGTCAGAATATCACCAATCTGCCGTGCCACATCATCCGCATACAGATCCCTCATGTTCTTATCTCTCTTTGCCCAGATGGAACCACCACGCAAACAAGCAGTATGTCCAAATACAATGCAGATCACTACAATCACTAAAAAAACTCTCTTGTTCATTATCATTCCTTCCTGTTTGGTCGCTCCAATAGAAATACTGCGTCTATTCAGAACTTTTCGTACCTGCCAGTGACAGAGTCATAACCTCAAAGAACTGGCTCAACAGTCCCATCTTCATTTACTCTGCAAAGAATTGTTCGCTGTGAATCCACATTACATACCTTTATGAATTCGCCACTACACCCATGCTGGAGGGCCCTACCTATGGCCGTGACCAAAAGACCCGGTCTTTCAATACGAATTACAACTGTTCCATTACGCTTGATGGCTATGGCAGGTGTGACAGGACCAAGCATGTCGGGCTGAACCACAGTATTTGCTGTTAAGTTGTGCTTCGCAATAAGACCGTAGGGAGGTTTCCAGTTCGATGGGTCGGGATTATCAGATACGACCTTTTCTATTCTAACGTTATCCGGGCTAATCGCTTCGCCAGCGGAGATTTCCTTCTGCGTTAAGACATTGTGACATTCATATTTTAAAAGTAACCGTACCTCTCTCATTCCCACCTGTTTACCATTAGCGTAAACAACAATCCTAATCCTGGTCTGATTTCTTGCACCACTATTGACAAAGTGTCGAGAAAACTGCAAGTCCTGATCCGAAGCGGGCAGCGGCATATCTTTCGGCATACTCACCGGGTTCAATTGGCAAACAGAACGCACGGGCGGATTCTCCATGAAGAATGCTTTTGCCAACTCAACAAACTCGTCACCTCTGATAGTTCGCTGCTGTTTCCTGACAGTTACCTGCTCAGCGCCGCTCAATGTCACTTCTGACAAAGATATCTCACTGCATGCCAGTCTGCTCAGGATTGTGGATCTATCTATAACGACCCGCTGGCCAGGCAGTGAAATCCGTCCGAGGTTCACTTCCCTGGCCTTATTGGCAAGGTCCTCCCTTCCATACACTACGCTGACATCACCCAGCTTCATTAAATTATCCTTGATCACAATTTCTCTCAGCAGATGGACTTTCAAACCAGAGTCTTCCAACGCCACATAACCTTCGCTATTGCCTGATGCCGGGCAAAATTGCCCAAATCCCACAAGACAAATAACAATTAAGACAAATTTTTCGCCTTTCATTGTGCTTTCCTATCTAACCATATTATTTGCCGTTTTCAGCATTTCATCGCCCACCATTATCGCGCGGGAGTTTATCTCGTATGCTCGTTGCGCGGTTATGAGATTGACCAACTCCGTGACCATCTGCACATTGGACTTTTCAAGAAATCCAGACTGTATCGTTCCAAAACCACTCTCGCCCGCTGTGCCTGTAGTAGCAGTGCCGCTCGCTCCGGTTTCTGCAAGAAGATTATCACCCTCATTCGACAACCCGGACGGATTGGGAAACCGGACCAACTGAATAGTACCCACAACCGATGATGTCCCGGTAGCATCGGTGACATTGACGCTGCCGTCCTTTCCAACATCAACTGAGACAGCATCTGTAGAAATGGTGATTGCCGGCTCTATGAAATAACCTGTGGTTGTGACGAGTTGTCCATTTGCATTCAACTGTAGGGCTCCATCGCGTGTGTACTTAATGTCACCGTTGGGTAACGTCACCTGTAAAAATCCATCACCCCTGATGGCAATATCAAGTTTACGACCGGTGTTCTGAAATTCTCCTGGGCTGAATACTTTCACCGTAGACGCGACGCGTACTCCGCTACCTATTTCCAGACCACCCGGTGTATTTATTCCACTGGCCACCTCAGCACCGGATTCCCTAAGCTTTATATAAAGTAGATCCTGAAAATCCGTTTGGCTGCGCTTAAAACCAATAGTATTGACATTCGCAAGGTTGTTTGCGATCACATCCACCATTGTCTGTTGTGCAGTCATGCCTGTCGCGGCTGTCGAAAATGCTCTCAACATAAACTGACCTGCCTTTCTACAACTTTATGGTTCACAGCGCTTGATTTCTTTAATTGTCACTGGTCAACTGTTCGAGTCTTAGCCCATAGCTACTTCCATGATGCTGTCCGAAGCTTCTTTTTGGGCTGAGACAAAATTCATATTCGCTTCATACAGTCTGGACACCGTAATCATATTCACTAACTCATCCATCATCTTGACGTTGGACGCCTCCTTATAAGCTTGTTTTACAACGACATTCTCCGCCACAGCAGGCTGGATATCTTCCGGCACTTGAAAGCAGTTTGCTCCGGCAGAGACAAGTTTGTCTTCATTATCACCGAAATCAACCAACCGAAATGAGCCTATAACTGTCCCATCTCCGATGACAGTGCCATCAGTTGAAACATGTATTTGTGAAACCCCTATAGTCGAAGGTATTACAATTGGGCCGGCTTGACCTGCTATAATTCTACCGTCAGAATCCACTATCTGACCGTTTTGGTTTATATGAAAGACTCCGTTGCGAGTGTAGAGCTGCCCCCCAGGCGTCTCCACTACAAAAAAGCCCTTGCCATAAATCGCAAAGTCCAGTCGGCGACCCGTCTCAACAATGTCACCCTGTGAAAAGTCAAGCGCCCCATCCAAAGCCACTTCCCCATTAGAGCCTGTTGCTGAGTTCCTTAGTTGCGAATCAAGCAATCTTGAAAAAACAGTGCATCTGCGCTTGTACCCGGCTGTACTAACGTTAGCCAGGTTGTGTGCAATGATATCGAATTGCTCAGTTAATGAATCAACACTCGAACGAATCTGGGCTATAGTATCCGGCATTTATTCCCCTTCGACCGTCACTGACTGCATAGCTTTTTGGCTCGATACATTCTCCTCATTGTCCGAAGCCTGTTCGTCCTCAGCCTTAGCGCCATTTTCAAGAAACACTGAGTTTGCAGCGCGTACTAACTCGCTTACATCTGAATCCTGCAGTCCTATCAACTCGATAGCTATTGAAAAGCCACTATCTGTGGCTTCACATCGCCTTACCTCACCAATATCTTCTACTATCTTAGCCATGGCGGTTTGCCCTTCTTGCTGTTCCGGGGCCGTTTGTTCATCCAACTTAAATATCACCAGGACCCTTCCTCCAACCTCAACTTCCAATGGAGCTTCAACACGCAGGCCAGGTCCAGCCAGCTCCGTAACAACCGCATGCACAAACTCCAAAGGCTCCCAGTTTTTCCATGAAGATTCCGACAAATCCGGCTCACTCTTTTTGCGTTTACGCGCCTTCTGGCTTTTGCCATTCACTGACAGTGTCCGTGCAAATGGAAATCGTGAAATGTAGGCGAGATTCTTTACCGGAACACGTACAAAACGCCGGCGATTAACAAACCTGACATTATCGCTGTGATTCATAATCAGAACATTGCCATCGTAGCTTATAACAGAAGTATCAAACTCCCAAACCGAAGCACCAAAATAATAAGACACCCGCCAAGTCTCACTAAAAGTGACCTTGACCGGGACTTTGAGTGTAACCGTCAATCCTGCATCACTGCTTTCTGTGACCGTGGCCTCAATTGTATCTGAAGGGCGAGCTGTCCGACGTGTAATATAAAGCGTCTTTCCAGCAGGGATTTGTCTGCTACTGAGTTTCCTTGACTTAGCAGGCAGAGGCTTCTCTGTAGAACGCTCAAAACCAAGCTTTTGACGAATCATCGACAACTCAGCTCTGAGACGGCCACTATCTTGGTGCGATCGCCGTGCAACAAGCTCCTCCATCATGTTTTCAGCACCACGGTCAAAAGCTTCTGCCATCGTGAATATGTCGTCGCTTCTTTTAAGTCCACTTTTGCCCATCAGATGAATTAGAATCTGACGCTCACGGACACTTAAACCTCTTTTTTCAGCTTGACCAACAAATAACTGCTCGGCCTCTTTATTGCGTTTAACCAGCCGGCGATAGCTAACCAATAAAAGCACAACGGTTAATACAACCAAAACAGTTGCCATCGCCACTATAAACCATTGCTCAGTCATGAAGCTATTGTTCATTCCCCTTGCAGCCTGCCATCGCTCTGTGGGTGTTAGAGCCAAGAAAGTGGCACTTAATTCTGTGATGAGGATCATTGTTGTCATGTTACGTTCCGAGTCAGCAGTCTACGCTAACTCTGTTTACACCACTATCACCTTATGAGGTTACTCAGTTCTCGTAGTATTTCGTTGGCCACCCTAATAGTCCTGGCGTTGGCTTGAAATCCATTTTGGGCCTGAATCAGATTCACAAACTCAGTCGCAACATCAGCGTTTGATTTCTCCAGTGACCCTCCATGAATCGAACCTGCACCACCAGTCATTGCCTGAGTGGTAACCGCCTCGCCCGAGTTTGCCGAGGGGATGTAGTATCCACCGCCAATGCTTTCAAGGCCGGAGGGATTTTGGTATAGAGCTATCTGCAGCGTCGCCAGATTTTTCTTGATGCCGTTAGAGAAAGCGCCAATAGCGATGCCTTCATTATTAACCGACACGGTTGAAAGCCTTCCTGCCTCGTAACCATCTTGTTCTCTCGCCACGGCAGTTGAATTGCCAGCAAACTGCGTCAGACCATCGAACTTGCCGATCGTGCCCAGACTCAAGTCCAACGTTTGTGGCGTCGCAGTATCGTGTTCAAAGGTTACCGTGAAACTCGCAGCAGTCGATCCCTGCAAACCAGCGTAAGAACCATCTCCAGCATCAAAGGTTACGCCCTCAATCCGTCTATTCTCTGGGGTGATTTCGTAGACATTACCCGTGATTGCAGTTAGTACCATATCCCAGGTATTCACAGTGTCGTTTCGCACAAAGGCACCGGATAGAACGTGCTTACCACCTTGGGTATCGTAAACCGCAATATTGACATTCTTGATCCCGTCACCTCCAATAGTAGTTATCTCGAAATATGCCGGCATCGTTAGTGAACCGTCACCTGAATACGACAGCGCCATATCTGTCTTGCTGTATCCGCTTATATCATCGCTTATTCGAATTTGGCCGTTGACCTGCGACGCCGTAGCACCGCTAAGCACGTTGTTGTTTAGATGGTCAACAAAATCGCCCAGCGTCGTACCTGAGCTGACCGTAAACGTCAGGCCACTGCTAAACGCCGTTCCATCCGGATGATAACCTGAAATAGTGATTGTCCCTGACTCGCCGGGGCCTAATTGACCATCAGTGTCAGATCCCCCACTGAACTGGTCGAGCTGATCGATCTCTGTGCTATCAGTAGCGGTCGTCCCATCATTGTATGTATAAAATACATTCGACGATATTTTATTCGTCTGCGGCACAGTCAAAGACCCATCGGCACTCAGATTGCCGGATACGATTATCATCGATGTCTTCCGTGCCGGCATGGCCACATCATAAGGTATATGGATGTCGCTATCACCGGGAACCTGAAACCCATCGATTTCACCCTCAGCTCCAATGCGCTGGACACGGTAACCTGTAGAAGGGTCAACCAAATCCGAATCTTCGTCCACCGCAAAGGTACCTATCCGTGTGTAGATGTCCTGTTCACCATCACTCAATACAAAATAGCCTTCTCCCTCTAATGCCACATCCAGAGGATTGCCTGTGTTGACGATACTGCCCTGTGCCATATTCGGCGATACTCCTGATATTCCAACACCGCTACCCATCTGCTGAGGATTCGTGCCACCGATATTTCCGGTTGACTGCGAAGCCTTTTTTATGGTCTCGCTCAACAATTCCGAGAATGTTATTCTGCTGGCCTTAAATGCTGTTGTGTTGACGTTGGCAAGATTATTGCCGGCAACGTCCAACATCTTTTGATGGGCCTGTAGCCCCGCTACTCCTGATGACAATGCAAAACCCATTTTTTATCTCTCCTTATATTTAAATGCCGACACCACTGTCATTATTTAATGGTCATTACATCCTGAAGCTCAATTGTATAACCATCTACTACTAAAGTAATTTCACCATTCAGATTATTGTTTATCTTTTCAACTATACCACTATAGGACTCCAATACACCTGTCTCTGTTGTTACGATGAACGATACTTCTTTACCTATCAACGAACTTGCATAGGTCTGTTCTATAGTGGCAAGGATCTTCGCAAAACTTGTGTTCATCATCTCAAGGTTTTCAAGCTGTGAAAACTGCGCCAGTTGAGAGGCCATTTCCTGGTTGTCTAACGGCTCTAAGGGATTCTGGTTCTGTAATTGCGTTACGAGCAGTTTCATATAATCCGTTTGGATGTCTTTTGCTGAGGTTATAGTTGATAGTGTACTCATTGCAATTGACCTTTCTTTTCTAAAACTCAATGCCTTGTCACGCAGACCAGCAATCTACACACGCCAATTTGAGCAATCATCGTGCCACATCGAAAAAGATTAGTTGAGCCGAAATGCCTAACTGCTTCTCAAAGCAAGTGTTATTAAAAAGAATTAGTGTATTAAAACCTCAAGTAACTAAATACAATCACCCTACTCAACAAGACAGAATCTCCTCCCATTCCGGAAAATCCTGCCGCTTGCGCAGAAAGCATAATATCAAGCGTCACCGTTACGCACTTTAGCATCAACGCTGTGATACAGACGAGTCCCATAAGAAGTGAGACAATTTAACTATAAGTTTATTCTGAACATCAATCATTACAATTCAAAGAAAGTGTCCCATAAAACTACACTATGGGCCCAAAGCTTGTATGTTTAAAATGAACTCGTGACATTATTGGCCAGTCCCATAAAAAGATTAAAGTCGTCTTGTCTTACCTGTCGATTTGTCCCGTATCCAAAAATGACTGACAGTAGATTGTGGGGGATAACACATATGATTTCGGAATGATATGAGTTTACTACGCAGAACTGTTGTAGTAAGCAGCAAACCGGAAATTCAACAATTAGTCCAGCAGATTTGTCGGGAGGTTTTTGTGGCCGACGACCTTGCTGAGGCTTTAGAAATCACAGAAAGAATCACTCCCGATGCAGTCATCTTTGACCAAAGGTTCGCACCAGGTCACATCCGGCAATTCCTTAATGAGGCCGATAAAAATCCCATAAATACCCCAGTTATTGTCATCGATAACTGTGAAAGTGACATCAACCGCTCGTCCGAATTCTTCCGCATAGGGGTATACGATTATTTATGCGGAAGACACGATTACCATAATCTCAAATCCATCGCAGAGAACATTAAGAACAGATCAAACGCAGTTGATTCAACAATAAACACCAGCGATTTCTATGTCGATGACATTGCCGCTTCCGCGTTAATAGTTGGTCGCAGCGAAGCAACCCAAAAGATGTTAAAGATGCTAAAGCTCATAGGTGAAAGTCAATGTAATCCAGTTTTGATCGTCGGAGAAACAGGCACCGGCAAGGAGCTTGCAGCAAAGGCAATACACAAACTGCGTCATCCGGATCAGCCTTTCGTAGATGTGAACTGTGCGGCTTTGACAGCAAATCTTCTCGAGAGCGAACTCTTCGGACACGTCAAAGGCGCCTTCACCGGCGCAGATCGTGATAAAATAGGTCTGCTGGAGCTGGCCGGTTCCGGCTCAATCTTTCTCGATGAGATTAGTGAGATGCCACTTGACCTGCAGGCCAAGTTGCTACGTGTCATACAAGAACAGACCTTTCGAAAAGTCGGCGGAACAAAGAATATCACGTGTAGGGCCACCTTTATAGTCTCCAGCAACCTCAACCTTAAAGATGAAATCCTATCTAACCGATTCCGTAAGGATCTTTACTATCGCCTGACCATATGTCCTATAAACATTTCTCCGCTCAGATCACCTCAGCGTAAGGACGACGTCAGATTGCTCGCAGATTACTTCCTCAAAAAATCCACTATCTGTCTTGAGAAGCAACGGAAAATCTCCTCGTTAACTAAGTTTGCCGTCGAAGCTCTGCAGAAACATGATTGGCCAGGCAACGTACGTGAACTACGAAACGTCATTGAACGCGCCATATTGCTGGAAAATACCGATAAAATCGGCCTTAGCAGTATCGTATTGGACCCAGCTAAACTCGAACAGACCGCAGAAAATCCCACATCCAGCTTCAAAGACTTCTCTCTCGAAAAAGTTGAACGTGAACTGATTGCTCGCGCCCTGCAGGAAACAGGCTGGCAGAAAACCCAGGCAGCGGCCCTTCTTGGTATCACAAGGGCAACCCTATACGCAAAGGTCAAGCAATATAATATAGAACGGAAGCTGTCCAGCTTGAAAAATCAGCCAAATAAGCTCGCGAAATCACCACAATCGCAACCAGTAGCAGCCCTTTAATAAACAGAATTCGCATATCAAATCATCCCTTAGTCACTCACATCGTGTCTAAGACCATAAAAATTCCCTATGTATATAACGCGTATAAAAAAATGACATTATTCCACAGAATGGACCACAAAGTTCAGAACGACAAACCCATTTTACAGCCGAGAATGGGCACATCAGTCCAGTTTAATCCACCCTTCAGAGCCTGGCACAATTATTGCAGTGCTTTGACACTAATTAAAGTTGGACAATGCGCTTTCACGTTTTTGTCCGTAAAGGCTATCGATGGGCCTGCGAAGTCAATGTTAGTAAACTATGGCCAAGAGAACCCAAAAAACTGGTCTCAAGGAACCACCTGCTGTACCGTCAGATAACGATCTCATTGTCGCTGAGCCTCCTATACAGTCAGACAACAATGAACAGGAGGTATTTAGCGGTAAGGCAGAGTCGGACTTGCCGTTTGAGGATTTACCCAAGTCAGTCTCCCCATCAATTGTAGAAAACCTTCGCTTATTCATATCAGCTATACACAGTCGCCTTTCAACAGTCCAGAAAGCACTTGCCATCAGCATTGGCCTGACTGCGGTGGTATTAGTGTACGGCCTTCTGAAATCCCGACAACAGTCACTGCCAATCCAACCAGTAGCGCCCGCCGTCGAGCAGAGGGATCCCGTACTTGGGCAAATACCTGGGCTTACCGATGAACCAGTTGGAGGATCAATTCCACAGAAGCCTGTTCATGCTCTCAGGCCACAATCCGCCCTCACCACCAAAGAATCACTATCCTTAAAGGCTGCCGAAACGTTCTACATTACGAAAGACTACCCCAAAGCCTATACAGCTTATAAGCAACTCAGTGAGATTCTACCATCCGGCCAAGAAGAGACACTGAGGGATTTCTTCTATCTAAGAATGGCACTTTGTGTAAAAAAAGCAGGTCGGCAAGAGCACGCTGACCGTTTGTTAAGGGCAATTGCTCTAAGCCGTTTTCCTGTAATCAGCGTATTCTCAACATACCAGCAGGCCATATCAGAAATGCAGAAAAGACAATACTTCAATGCAACAATGAAGGCCTATCAAACAATCGCTCTGGCTGAGGCCGTCGAACATCACAAGGACTGGGCCGCGGTTTTGCAGCACGAGTGTCGTTTCCTTGTAGCTGAGTCAATGACCAGAAATGCCTTGTCTCTGCTCGATGCCGATAAAGACCTTCCTCCCCAGTTATGGAGCCAAAGCCCCGATCTTGATCCTTTCGCCAACCTCAGTGAGGCACAACTGCGTACTGTTTTGAATTCTGGCACAGATAAACTAAGCAAAGCGCTACTCGGTCCTAAGATCAACAGACTCGACCAGCTTGGCAGAACCCGATGGTCGATCATCTGCAACGGAGCATCGATTGATGAGCTATTGGCACGGTTCGCCTCCAACACCGGCTTAGATATTCATTGGTTCAGCGACCCAACACCATCATCCCGTGAGATACTGAAAACTCTTCGCAAAAGACCTGTGACTCTCTGCCTCATAGCAGCGACGCCACAACAACTTGTCACAACAGCAGCTGGCAGTGTCGGCCTGCTGGCACGAATGGACACAGATAAAACTGTAACAATCCTCAATCCACTCGAGCATAGTCTTTTATCAGAATACACCTCCATTCTCACAAAAGAAGCTATTTTACTGTGGCAACGACTTCTTCTTACTTCCTACAGAGAAAGACGAATTCCAAATATCCATTTTGCACTGGCGCTATTGCAGGCCCTCCAAGGCAACCTAACCGAGGCAATCGCCGAGTATAAGCTTGTTGCCAACCGTTTTCCTCAGACTCCTCTGGCTCAATATGCTCTGTTCCAATCAAGCAAACTCAAAGTCGAGTTTAAGGACTACGTCGGAGCTCGTGAAGACCTTAAACAACTTGTCGAGCAATACCCCGGCAATGACATTGCCGATAAGGCCTGTTTGTATCTGGCCGATGCAACAATGAGGGCAAAGCTTTGGGATGAAGCTGCACGACTATACCGTAAAGTCTACAACCTTGGTCTATCTACGACATCGCAGGCTATATCTGCACTTGGAGCTGGCAAGTGCTCTTATCAGAAAAAAGATTACAATGCTGCAAACGAATGGTTAACTCGATATCTCGGCATCGCAGCAGATTCGCAATCCTTGGACGTCTATTCCGCCTATGTGCTCCTGGGCAAAACAAAGTTAGCCCTGGGTGAACCTGATGGAGCATGTGAAGCTTTTCAGCAAGCACTAAAAGGTCCGCTGCCAAGACAACAATACATACAGACAATCTCGGCGCTCGTCGAAGCACGCATCGAACAGGGACGCTTCGTTGAAGCTCTCAACATGCTTGAAAATACGCATACCTGGCCGTTCTCTCAGAATGAATCAGTTGAAATATTGCTTTTGAGGGCGCGTGGACTTCGCTCAATGGGCCTGCTCGACAAAGCCGTCGCTGTGCTAAGTGATATGGCACAATATCTGCCAGACCCACAACTAAAAGCCAAACTCTCATTTGAGCTGGTTAAATGCTACATCGGCAATGGTGACCTGGAGCTGGCTCGTAAGACTTTAAGTGATATCCTTGTCTATGTCGAAGCCGGCCCTCTGGCAAACGATGTAAGATATGAATTAGCAAAAGTGTGTCTAAGACTCGGCCAGAATTCCCAGAGTATTTCTATATGCCGGCAACTGCTAAATTCCAATCTCGAGCAGCATACCAGAAGAAACGTACTAGACCTTATGACACAAGCCTATGCCCTGCAAAAAGATTACGACAAGGCCGTTTTGACCCTGTTGGGTTCGCCCGATGCAGATAATTACACAATCACGCGAGAAAATTTCGACAACCTAACTATCATAACGCCCACCCAAGTCGATGACGAAGTCAAATAATAAAACAACCGGTTAAAAGAGCTATGAACCACAAAGCCAATAAGCTGATCCGAATTAAAAGACCAAGAAGAAAAACTCTTGTATACAAGCATAGGACATTTGTTTTCAAGAGTTCGCTGCCGGCCTTTGTTTTACATTTGTTCATAATCTGGCTGCTTATCTGCGGCTCACCTAAGCATCTTGTGTCCGCAAAGACACAGTCCGACAATAATACTCCTAAAGATCCGCCGGCGCAGACTGCCGATAATCCGTCGCACGGTACCGGCGTTACATCCGGACCAACTAATCAGTTCGAGCAGCAGTTGTGGCGAAACAGAATCAGTACCCCCAAAAGCCAAGAGCACAGCAAGTCCAAAGATGAGCTTCAAAATCTAATCGAAAAAATCAGGTCGGTCAGATTCAAAAAAGATCAATCAACAATAGCAACTATCAAGCCAAGTTTAACTGCCGAACCAAACGAAAAAATTATAACCTTTGAAGACTGGCCACAGCCGATCCCTAAAAGACAGCCTGAAATAACCTCCGACCCGCGATTGCCATACAAACCGGTGACTGAACAGACCCTGCGAATGCTCGAAGATCTATCGAGAGATCCAGGCAAACTACATAATCCCCTTGCTCTTGCTGAAATACTATTTCTCAGCGGTCATCTTAAACAGGCCGCGACTTTCTACCAGCAGGCTCTCACTCTAATGAATCTCGATGATATTACTTCAACAGAAAATAGAGCCTGGGTTCTATTTCAAATAGGCAACTGTTTGCAGAACACTGATTTGTCGGCAGCAAAAAAAGTGTACACACAATTGATAACAGAACATCCCGATTCGCTGTGGGCTGATTTGGCAAAGGCTCGAGCGAAAGTGGTTGAGTGGTATCAGATAGACAAACCTCGCCAACTTATAAACGAATATGGATTATAGGCTCTTTAGACCTAAAATGGAGTTTCTTACAAGTGACAAAAAACCAGATTGACCAAAACAATCATGCACAACAAACAATATTAGCCGGGTCTTGCCCCCCTGCTTTCTTGCGAAAGCAAGAAGGGGGGCAAGGAAAAAACCAGCCAAGTAACGCGAACATATTGATAGTTGATGACGACCCTCAAGCTGCTCGTCTTTTGTTGGAGACACTGGCTCGCAAGGCTATTAACGCAAGCCTTGTCAACGACAAAAAGGCTGCTCTGAACTTTTTCGAGAAGAATAATTGTGATCTGGCCTTTATCAGCCAGAAAATACAACCAGAATATGGTTCACAGTGCCAAACTGATGACGTCTTTGATCTTGTCAAGAAGATTAAGGCAAATTCACCTGAGCTGCCAATAATCATGATGGCCAATATCGAAGGGCCAAAGGCTCAAAATGAGCAACCATCTGATTACACTAATCATACTCTGTTACGTCTTGGAACACAGGCAGCCATCATGGCAGTTCGTGCAGGTTGTTGCAACTTTTTGATCAAGCCGCTCGAACGCGAGAAAGTAGAGGCTATGCTGGATACATTTCTGCCCAACCACGCTATTTCAACAGCAGCCTCGGCACACGAAGGCACACGCTGTCTTTATCAAATTGTTGGCAAAAGCCCCAAGCTCATCCAAACTGTTAACCTGGCCAGCAAGATAGCTCCGACATCATTGCCTGTGCTTATAAGCGGCGAAAACGGAACAGGCAAAGAACTAATCTCTTCTCTTATTCATCACCGAAGTAAAAGGTCAACCGGACCATACATCAAAGTTAATTGCGCAGCATTGAGTGACACACTACTCGAAAGCGAGTTGTTCGGCCATGAAAAAGGTGCTTACACCGGTGCTTATACGCAGCGCAAAGGGCGATTTGAAGCGGCACACGGCGGCACTTTGCTTTTGGACGAGATTACCGAAACTCCACCGAAGTTTCAGGCCAAGCTGCTTCGCATAATAGAACAACAGGAGTTTGAAAGAGTCGGCGGAAATGAAAACATCAAAGTAGACGTCAGAATAATCAGTACCACCAACAAAAACCTGCTCGATGAAGTCAGAAATGGCCGCTTCCGCCAGGACTTATACTATCGCTTAAGCACTGCCAGGTTAGTTCTCTGCCCCTTAAGAAATCGGCGAGAAGATATGCCTGAGCTTGTGTGGCATTTCGTCAACCTCCACGCTCGTCAAACCCAACGTCGCATTACCAAAATCGACTCCGTGATGATGGATATCTTTTCAAAATACCATTGGCCAGGCAACGTCCGCCAACTACGAAACGTTGTGCTAACATCCCTCATTCTGGGAATAGGCAATACGCTCTCATTAGCTGACGTGTCCTGGCTGTTCGATGAATTACAACCGTTACCTCAGCAAGACCAGAGTCAACTAGATGAACCTCACATTTGCGGCCTGGGCAGTGTACCTCTTGAGCAGCTTGAACGAAGGGCCATTCTTGAAACACTACAACAAACAGATGGCAACCGGACAAAAGCTGCAAAGGCTCTGGGCATTAGCGATCGCACGCTCCGGGATAAGATACGTCGATATCAGCAACAGAATGTTATACAGCCAGCGTAATAACTAAAAGGTCAACAGAAAATAAAATCAAGCAGAGAGTAAAAAAATGGCAGACGAAAACAAATTGGAAAACCAGCAGGACACACAAGAACAAGAAGAAGAAAAAAAACAGCAGAATCCAAAGATACCTTTGGCCAGACTCCTACCATGGATAATAATGGCACTTGCGTTGGTCATATGCGCCAGCATCGGCTTTGGTCTGGGTCGTGTCTTTGCCGGCCGGCGAAATGTCCCATCAACCGAATTCCCACAGCAGCAAGAAGCTGACCAAACACAAATGCTTAAAGCTGACGGCTCAGAAACAAGTCCACAAAATACCTGGTATTATGACTTAGAGCCCGTGGTCGCGAACCTTAATGAGCCGGACGTTACAAGGTATATCAGAATTTCTCTTACGTTGCAAATCAGTAATGAACTGGACACCAAGAAAACTACCGCTTTTCTTGAACAAAAGGCTCCGCTTTTAAAAGACTGGCTGACGATCTACCTTGCAAGCCAAACCCTGGAGGATATTCGCGGCGAGGGAAACCTGAGGCGTATTCAATCACAAATGCTCGATGCTTTTAATGAGAAGCTTTTCCCCGATGCTAAACCCCAGATCAAAAATGTTCTTTTCAAGGAATTCGCCGTACAATGAGTACTCAACTTTCGGATAACCTCAGCAGAGACAAGATCGGCCAGCTTCTCAGCGTTGTCGGCTCAAAGCCCGCGCAAGACACAGTGGAAGTCCAAGCCGCGGATTTTGACTGGCACCGGCCCCGCTGTTTCACAGACGATCAGCTTGAAACACTCAACAACCTCACTAAGCAAATAGCCGATGCGATCGCCGATAAATTTAATTATTTCTTTCAGGGTAATTTCGATGTCACGATATCATCAACGAGACTGTACTTTGCCGGTGAACTTACAGGCGAGCTTCTCGCTGGCGCAAAAAATAGCTACTATCTGGCCTTTGGTCCCGACCAGGAGCACATGTGTGGATTTCTTGGTATACCACAACAGACTACAACCTCCTGGCTCACACTGTTGCTCGGTGATTCCTCATCCGAGAAAGATTCTACCAATGGATTGTCACAACTGGAGGAATCACTCCTATTGGATCTCGCCATTGCCGTCATCAAAGCCATTGCCAACACAATGAAAGGCTCTCAAAATCTTCAACCCGCTAAAACACTCGCTAAAGCTCAACTACCCATAGAACTACAAGGCATAGAAGAGATCTGCAAGATCGATTTAATTTTCAAAAAAGCTGATAACGAAAGCAGTTCCGAAGCGTATTTCATAGTCCCGTGCAGTCTTTTATCACCAATTGTCGGCAAAAAATCACGAGCAGGTAGTAACCTCTCAGCCGCAGATACCTCAAAGGCAATACTCGCACATCTCCAGCAGGTACCAGTATCGGTGACTGTCAGGCTGGCCCGTACGATGGTTTCCTTCGAAGAGATTATGAGTCTTCGCCCATGTGACATACTCTTACTTAACAAACACATCGAAGAGCCAATTGAATTGATTGTCGAAGACCAAACGATATTTCGAGGCAGGCCTGCACAGTGCGCAGGTAAAAAAGCAGTGGTGATAACAGAAAGTCTGAAACACAACACAAACAATCCTAAAACACAGCAGATACCTCAAGTTAAAACACAGAATGTAAACGAGCCGGCAGAAACTCTGACAACTAAAAAGGAATTGGAATATGTCAAAAGCAGCTAAGGCCACCGCAGAAAAGGCAAAGAACGAGCAAAACGTACAAGATGCTGCTCCAGAGGCGGATTCTAAAAAGCAGGTGCAGTCCGCTGAACTGCCCGAGGCGGTTGAGCAAGATTCGGCGGGTTCAACCGGCAAATTTGACATCTTACTTGATATGGATGTTCCAGTAACGGTCGTTCTCGGACAGGCCGATGTACCGGTTCGACGACTGCTACAGTTTGGGCCAGGTTCGGTACTGCAGCTCGACAGGTCTACTGACTCACCGGTGGATTTGTATCTCAAGGACGCCAAATTTGCTGAAGCGGATGTTGTAGTTGTGGATGGTCGCTTTGCCGTCAGAATAAAACAGATTATTGGCACCGACACAGACTCCGACACAGCGGAGCAATAACCTGCTCAGAATAAGGAATTGTAAACAGAAGGACCCAGAATGGCCAAAGCGGAAAAAACAAACTCGTCAGGTACCTTTAGCCGTACTGCGTCTGTACAACCAGACGACGACATGATCAACACACCGCTTGCTTCCCACAGCAACACCATCCTGGCTTTTGGTCTTGTGGCAATTCTTACTACTCTTATAGTTCCTCTACCAACACCGATACTCGATATGCTGCTGGCGTGTAGTATGTCATTGGCTATTGCTGTCTTGATAATTACTCTGGCCTCCAAAGAGGCCCTGGAGCTTTCTGCTTTTCCTTCACTTCTGCTGTTCGTGACACTATTTCGCCTTTCTCTTAATGTAGCTTCTACAAGGTTAATACTACTGCAGGCCGATGCCGGCAAGATTATACAGACATTCGGCGGCTTTGTAGCTGGCGGCAGCTTCATGGTTGGTCTGGTCATTTTTCTGATCCTCATTGTTATACAATTCGTAGTAATCACAAAAGGGGCCGAGAGAATAAGTGAAGTTGCCGCCCGTTTTACTCTTGATGCCATGCCCGGCAAACAGATGGCAATCGACGCAGACCTCAACGCCGGTATCATCACCGAGACAGAGGCAAACAAACGCAGAACAAAAATTGTCAAAGAAAGTGAATTCTATGGCGCAATGGATGGTGCCAGCAAGTTTATCCGGGGCGACGCAAAAGCTGGTCTAATAATCACTGCTGTCAACATAATCGGCGGCATAGCAATGGGTTATTCCCACGGCATGACAATCGCTAACGCCATAAAAACTTATTCCGTCCTTTCTATCGGTGATGGTCTGGTCAGTCAGATACCATCCGTAATAATCTCTGTAAGCTCCGGGTTTCTCGTGACCAAAATCTCTTCAAGCCGTAGTGTTGGCCAGGACCTTTCCAGACAATTCCTCAAAGCAAGTCAGCCGATAACAACAGCAGCACTAATCATCGCAGCAATGGCACTGGTACCCGGCCTGCCCAAGACACAATTCCTATTGTTAGCAGCCGGCACGGCCTTGATGGGACGAATGGTGGCTAAAACCGAAAAACAGCACCAAAAACCTCCAACTCCCTCACGACTAAAGACCGAAAAAGAACCTGTCGAACAGCTCCTGGACGTAGACAGAGTCTCGGTACACGTTGGAGTCAGACTGATTAGCATGGTTGATCCCCGCAAGAACAGCACCATCTTCGAACGCATCGGGGCACTGCGCAGGGGATTCGCCCAGCAACTTGGAATCGTGATCCCATTGGTCAGGTTACGGGACGACATCAGCCTCGAACCCAACAGTTATGAGATTAGGCTTTCAGAGATACCTGTAGCCAAGGGACGATTGGAACCGGAAATGTATCTTGCTATAGATCCCGGGACCGTCCAGAACAAAGTCCAGGGAATAGAGACAACTGAACCAGTCTATGGGCTGCCCGCTCTGTGGATTACATCGGCCAATAAGGAAAAGGCTGAGCTGAACGGATATACAGTGATAGACGCCGAGTCTGTTTTTATCACACATCTGTCAGAAACGCTCAAGAAACATGCTGAAGAATTACTGACGCGAGAAGATGTACAGCTACTTGTGGATCGACTTCGCAAAAACCAACCTTCATTGGTTGGGGAAGTTGCCGGTACCGATAGCCAGGTTTCCATCGGATTGCTCCAGAGAGTTCTTAAAAACCTTCTTAAAGATGGAATACCGATCCGAGAATTGACAGTAATACTCGAATCCTTGGCTGAGAATGCACCAAAAACTAAAAATGCCACTACCCTTACCGAAGTTGTTCGAAAATCATTAAATAGAACTATCACCGAGCAGTATAAGGACGAGACAGGCAAAATCTCAGCCATAACACTGGAGCCTGCCTTTGAACATCAGATCGCGTCCACTCTAAGACAGGAAGCCGGCGAAATAACTTTGGCCTTACCCGCTGAGGTCGCGATGGAAACCAGCAAAAGGATTGCCCAGTCGTGGAAAGCAGCAATGGATAAAGGTATCGATAAGGTAGTCCTGCTTTGCGACTCGAGACTACGCGCGCCTCTGGCCGCAATGTTAGTGAGAACAATATCTTTGTTATCTGTAATAGCATATGACGAAATTGTATTGGGAACTGAAGTGGAACCTGTTGATATCATCACCATCCAACAAACCGAGCCGATAACTTCCAAAAAGCAGCAACAACCTGGCCCGGTTTTAACAGCAGGCTAAGCTTCATTATGACGACGTGTACTCTTGCCTGGTCGGCATATCAACCACCAGACATGAGTCAAGAGTATGGAATCCAAATATGCCTTTACATGCCAGGTGGATTGGAATCAGCATTTCTGTGATATGCTTTTTCTGCTTGAGCTTTGTTAGCTGGTTCAGTGGTTTTTCACCTTTTACATGCTGCAAAAGGGCTGTGACTGGTGCCTTGGTTGCTTACTTCGCCGCCAGTTTAGCTGTCAAAGCAATAAATGCGATCCTGACCAACGCCATGATCATGAGCGTGATAGATAAGCAAAAGGAAAAGACCCGTGGCGGTAAAAACTGAAAATACGCTTGAATGTTCCGATAGCTTAACGCCCCATGAAATAATCGGTGAGGACAGCCGGGAGCATCTAAGAACAGTCGCACTACGTACGTACTCGGGGCAAAAAAAACAACGGCTTGATGATGAGCAGATAACCCAGCTTCTACCCATGGTCCACAAGATAGCTCATCGAGTAGTAACATATCTAAAACCTCCCCTATCGTTTGAAGACCTGATCTCAGCAGGTACGATTGGACTGCTCAAAGCAGCACGCGATTTTGATTCCTCCCGCCAAGCTGCGTTCAAAACGTACGCTTATATTAGAATAAAGGGAGCCATTCTCGACGAACTAAGAAGTCTGTCTTTGTTACCTGTGAATTTCAACAAACAAGTCCTGAAGGCTCTCGAGTTAAGTCGCCAAATCTCCGAGCAGACAGGTACTGTACCGACGACTGATGAGTTGGCTGAGAAACTTGGTATAAGCGTGGATAAGGTTTACGAACTATTTGAGACCGCCCGCGCCCAGCATTTTGTTTCGATTGACGGCTTCGGACAAGACCGTCCCGCACTGAGCGAGTTCTTAGCATCGACCGACCCAGCCCGTCCTGACAGTCGACTTGAACGAACCGAACTCATAGACAAGCTAACCAAAGCAATACAACAATTAGATCAGAAACGTCGGCAAATAATACTACTGTATTATCACCAACATCTGACAATGAAACAAATCGCTGACATCATGAATATTACCGAATCACGTGTAAGTCAGTTGCATGCAAGTGCTATATTTAACCTGTCAATAAAGTTGAGGAAGTGGAAAGATGGCTGATATTGATCACAATATGATAAAACCCGTAGAAAGTCTGCATAACATTACAGGCCTGACTGCCATCAAAAACCGCGAGGAAAGAAAAAGACGACAAAACACGGGTGATCAGCAACAGCAAGAAACCGAAGAACCGTTGAAAGAATCGCCGGAACAACAAAGTCCCGACTCGAATACTACCGACGACAACGACGACCAACAATCAATTGATTACTGTGCCTGATATAATATTTGCCTTGGGGTAAAAATATTAAAAGGTTAGAATGAAATATGCATAGAAAAATGAAACATGTTCTAAAAAGCGATGAAGTCGAACTGCAAGGCAGCTGCCGACTAAACACGAGCCAGAAAAAACCGAGTCTTTCAAAAGATGTACATCCTACTCAGGCAATGCAACAAGTACGGATTGTTGAAAGCCACCCAGAATTCACAATCATAGAAGTGACCTGCTGCTGCGGCGAGAAAACATTCTTAAAGTGTGAATATGCAGGTAACGAGATATCCAACGAGGCTTCAACATCCGTTCCTCAGTAAAGACCGAAATAGAAACTACTGATGCACTAACCATGCTCAGTAAACTTTAGAACAAGATAATGAAATACGGGTTATTAAACGGAGATAATCGTAATGAAAACTAACACAAATATTCTATCTTTACTCACCTTAGCACTGCTGATGGTCGTATTCACCGGCTGCTCACCCTCTCAACGAAAGAAAGATATCACGTCCACATCCGGATCGGTCGGTCGGCAAACAGACGAGTCAATCGTGGATAGATTCCAGGAACCAGGCACCCGTAGTCGAACCGCTGTGGAATCTGCCATAGAATTGTCGCAAAGATACGCTCAACTCTCCGAACTGGCTGCTGCTCTTCGCGAAGAGAACAAAGAACTTATCAATGAAAATAATAAGTTCAGAGAACAGATTACTTTACTTCAGGCTAAACTAAACCAGACTCAAAAAGAGCTGAAAGAGGCAAATGACCTGCTTATTGAAATGCTAACGGAACTCAACAACTGGAAAACCAATATCCTGGGCTTCCGTAATGAGATGCGTGAAGCACAAAAGGCTCAGATTGAGGCTCTGCTGAAAGTACTCGATATCCTTGGCGGAGAAATTGACACAGAGTTATCATTGACCGACGTCCCGCAAGAACAAACAACTGAATCTTTAAAAGAATCAACTTCAGTTACCGGTGAACCAAATGAATAGCTTAACAAAGGCAGGATCGCACTATTTGTCTATACTCCATAGGAGCAAGAGACAAAAAAAGGTTATTAGCAGTGCACTGGGCATTTATGTAACATCACTTCTTCTGCTCTTTCCACAGCTCAGCTGTCGGTCTTATCGACCTTTTGAGCGCAGGCCTACCTCATATTATGTAAGCCCAAACAAGGATTTGTTGTCTGTCGGCAGGGTCGCTTTCGTTGAGCTGGACAATAACTCCGACTATCCAAGCATCTCCGCTGACATAACGGAGGCCCTTTTCATGGCACTACAAAAGAGACAGCTTTTTGGCTTAACCGTAATCAGCCAGGATAATCCCACATGGCGTAGCGTTCAATTGGCTCCAGACATAGGATACCGAGCACAAAATAACACAATCACCGGCCCTCCTACTAACACTTTTGAGGAGCTACTTGCCGTCCGTAAGGCACTGAAATGTAACGCCATATTGACGGGAACTGTCACCGAATATCACCCCTATCCTCATATGGTTATTGGTCTGCGTCTAAAACTGCTCGACCTTAGGGACGGCCAGCTTCTGTGGGCCCTTGAACAGGTCTGGGACACTGCCGACAAAAAGTTAGAGCATCAAATAAAAAGATATTTTGAATCCGAGATGCGTTCAGGTTTCGCTCCTATGCGCGAACAGTTAGTCGTTGTTAGCTCGCTGAACTTCGTTAAATTCGTTGCCCATGAGGTTGCAGCGACTCTAAAGTCCAAGTAATTGTACAGATTAACGGTAAAGCGAAGAAAACATTAACTTAAGGAACGAAAACTTAGAAAAACCTAAAGTTTTGCCGAGAATTTACGAAAAGCCATAAAGGATAGGTATCTTTAAAGGATTGGCACATCATGATAGATAATATAAATAACGACCAGGCCAAAGAAATCTTGGCACGATCATCCCTAAGACAGCCCTACAACTCTCAGGCGCCGTTAAGTGGTGGACCTGATGCCTCGCTTCAAATCGAATATGATGTCCTAATTAAGAACGCAATAAAAATCCCACAGGACGACACCGAGGCTATCCATAATGCAAAAGAGCTTCTTCTGTCCGGCAGACTTAATAGTATAGCAATTATTCAAGCTACCGCAGGGAACATAGCTGATTACGGTATATGAAGATCGCTGGTCAAAGAGAACATGGTAGTAGGGCCGATTGTACACGATCCATAAGATGATCGGTGTTAACACCTGATTGTCTTGGTGGAATTATCATGTATGTCCGGCGAGGCTCCAGTGATTACACAAAACATGAAACTCGGCATTGATGCTTTGGTGGACCGAAAATTCAAGAAGCTGTGGAGGTATTATCTTCTGCAGTGCGTTCTGGCTACTATTGTATTTGCGGTTCTCGTTCTGATTCTCGGAAAGGAAAAGGTCGTCCTGATTAGTGCAATGGGCGCTACCTGCTTTATTGTATTTGCGCTGCCGACGACTACTTCAGCACAAACAAGAAACGTTATTGGTGGCCATCTTGTTGGTCTTATATGCGGAGCTATATTCTACTTTATCGGTCTGCCTCAAATCATCACATATCCTTCCACAGTTGGGCTGGCCATATTCGTTATGGTTGTACTTGATGTCGAACATCCCCCCGCTGCCGGTACAGCTTTAGCCGTTGTGGCAAATGAGGTTTCTTATGATGCTTTTATTACCATAATGATAAGTGCTGTTGTACTGTCCCAATGTCGCTATTATCTCAGGAGTATATTGAAGGACTTACTATAAGCTATACCGCACAACAGCAAAACTCAGTACCGGCACCTTGTCAGACTATAGTCTCAAACATAACAATCAAGACTCAGTCCTGCAAGTTTCCGGCTGATATGTATCTTTGATATGTCAAACCGGTTTGGAAAGTCACAAAAATCACTTCTTTGTCTACGGCGCACATCAACAACGACAACATCGTCAACACTGAAGGATTCGTCTTCAGCCCAATATAAAGACTCAAGCAAGTTCTCATCAGAGAGGAAAGTATATCTGGTTACTTCTAATAATGAATTTTTATTCATCCTGCTTCAACCCCCAGTTGTCATCATTGTATCAGGTCGGAGCATTAAAATCAAGCAAAATCCTTTCATCATGATCCGGAAACACCCTTACATTTACTACAAGAGATGATATTGTCTTTTGTATAGCAATATTATAGGTCAATAAGAAGATTTGTTCTGGAATCGGCTGGTATCAGAAAATAAAATGTTATCAGCACGATCCTATTCTAAACATATTCGGGCTGTATACGAGTCCTACAGCGCACGGGCCATACGGATGAAGATCATTGTGAAGTGTCCAAAATGTGGCAATAGATGGATTCTGGATAGCAACGCCGCGGACAGAAGAATCAGATGCCGAAAGTGTAACCGATTATTCAAAGTCCCTCAGCTTGATGAGCTGCCAAAGGCAGTCAAGGTTCTAAATAGTGCAAAAGGTCCCATCTATGTGGACCAGGAAGGTCATACCTACGGCTGACTTTCCGCTGAAGAATCTCCGGGAAGCATCTCGTCAGGCGATTTGAGCGGAAGGTTCTGCCAAGTGGGCTCAGTCGGCTCGTCTACGCCTAAAGCCTTTTCGACTCTGGCCATCCTGCTACAAAGTTCTTTTAATTTCTGTTCGATTCGGTCCAGCTTCTTGTCAATATCCTGAATATCATTTCCAAGCCCGAACAGACTCCTTTCGGTCAGGTTCATGTATCGTTCCATCAGGCGCTCGTAAGCATCAATCGCCCGAGCGGCATCGGTCTTGTATTCAGGTGCCGTTATTTCAGGTTCAATCCTGTAAGTTTTCTCTCCTCCATGGATCGATGATGAGAACCACACCACGAACACGCACGCTATTAACAACCCGCCGATAGCTACAAGATTTCTATTCGTTTTCATTTCCATATCTCCCTTTTGAATATATCTGATACTCGAAACTCCCATTATTTATCGACAGATAATGGATGGACTATTACAGATTCGCAGAAAAAGCTGGAACTGCAAAGGATAAGAAAATTGTGATCGCCTCCGTGGTCTTCACAAAAATCCGGCTCTACTACCTTATTCGGTCTCAGGTACAATGGGCTCCCACCGCACCTTAGCAGAACCCAGTAATGTGCCAGTGGCATACGCAAGGTCAACGAGTGATATTTGATACTCTGCCAGTGCTTGTATCTCAGCACTTTGAGCATCAGCAAAACTGGCTTGCGCCTCAAGCACATCCGTAGACGTCACCAGTCCTAACTCGAATTGCCGCTTCTCCGCCTCGTATAACCTGCCATTAAGTATCGCTGTCTGTCTGCTCGCCAAAATCCTTTGCCAGTTCGCCTCGACCTGGTCGATCGCATTAAGCACCTCGAGTTCGATAAGTGCCTTCTGATTATCTTTATTCGCCAGTCTTTGCATCCGCTGATAAAAGGCTTGCTGAAGCCGACTATCCGCGCCTTGGTTTCCAAGCGGCACAAGAAGTTGCAGTCCGAACCGATGGCCCTCAAATGTACTGTCCCATAGCAGATCGTATGAATCCTGTCGGCTCGCACCCAGTCCGCTCACATTGTAGGTGTAATCCAGCGTCACTAACGGCAGCGCCTGATTGCGAAGATAATCAATATTGGCAATATCCTGAGCAAGCTGCAGCTCCAGCTCAAGCATCTCCTGTCTATTATCCACTGCCGCTGTGACAAGCTGTTTTTTACCCAATTCATAGCGCACCGGATCCGGCTGTGTCAGAGGTACGAGCACCGTTGCACTTTGCATATCCACCCCCGCCATGTTGATGACGTGTTTTAATTCACGCTGTCTATCTCGTAGATTATTTTCAGCCACGATTATCGCCTCAAGCTGTCGTGCCACACCCGCTTCTGCCCGCAGAACCTCAACGGGAGCCCGTTCGCCAAGCTCTACGAAACGCTTTGCCTGCTCAAGCTGCGCCTGCGCCAGCTCATATTGCTGCTGGCGCACCTCCAACTCACGCCTTGCCGCGTAAAACCGCCAGTACACTCTATCCATCGCCGCAATTACTCGTATTACCTCCAACTTCGTTCTTGCGTCGGTTATCTGCCGCTCAGACTGTGCCAAATAGATCGAGTACATGTTCGCTCGCCTGCCGGCATTACGCAACAAAGGTTGACTGATAGAAAGCGATGCCGTCGATCCATAATATGGATTAAACAGCGTACCTTCAGCGTCGGTCTTGGTTCTCGTATCGCCAATATCGAAGGTCAAAGTTCCTCCCGTTCGCAGAGGCATCTCAACTCCGACATCGGCTCGCGTTGTGTCCATGCGAGAACCGGCGATCTGATCATAAAACCCCACTGATGGAGAATTCACCTTATTGTAAGAGACATTCGTAAAAAACGACGACTCAAACTTTGCCTCTTCTTCACTGACTTTCTCGGCAGCAATCGCAGGATTGATTAACTGCGCCTTTAGCTCAAGATTATTCTCAAGTGCCATGGCCCGATACTGCTCTAAAGTAAGCTCGATCTCTGAAGGCGGCGTCTCTTTTACTTCTGACGGTTCTTCCATTTCAACCTTTGCCTTTTTTAGTTCAAGTAGTTCTATCGTCTGCAACTTTTCGGGCGCAATTTGAACCGCACCCAAGTCACCATAACCTGAAAACAAGGGGCATCCTGCTATAAAGAACAGTCCACACACACTCAAAATTATCAAATACCATTTCACAATAACTTACCTACTCATGTCTAAGTGCCTCAATCGGATCAAGTCTTGCGGCCTTGATTGCAGGGAACATCCCAAAAAAGATGCCGACTGAACCTGCAAAGCCAAATGAAAGACCTATTGCCCAGGAGGGAATATACGCCATCCCCATCTCGACTTTCGGTATGTTCGCTATCGCCATTGTCAGAAGCTGTCCAAATCCAATCCCAACCAGCCCACCAAAAAAACACAGCACCAGCGACTCAATTAAAAATTGTGTCAATATCGCCGATTTCCTCGCTCCAACTGCCTTGCGCAGCCCAATTTCTCTGGTTCTTTCTGAGACTGACACAAGCATGATATTCATGATACCCACGCCACCTACGAGCAAAGACACGCCGACAATTCCTCCCGCAACGAGCGTCACTACCATGGCGATCTTGTTAAATGTCTCGAGCGCACTTTTAAGCGATTCGACTCTAAATGTGTCAGGTTCACCTGGTCTTACGTTTCGTGTTCTGCGCAGGAAGAACCTTATCTCCGCCTCCGCCTCTTCCGTGACTTCCGCAGATTGACTGGAAGCAAAAACCCACATCCAAGGCTCCCCAAGTTTATAAAGTGTCTTGAATGGAATAAAAATATCATACGATTCCTCGCTGCTTTCGCCGAATCCCATCTCAGGTCGGCGCTCAATCACTCCAACAATGCGAAACGAATGATACCCGATTCGAATTATCTGTCCGATACAGTCCTTATCCAGATGTAGTTTGTTTTGCAGCTTTGGATCAACTAAACATACCTGACGAACCTGCATATCATCGATGACAGAGAAAGTGCGACCGAGTGCCACAGGCCGATTCTCAATCTTGTGGTACTCCGGCTCAATTCCGGAAATCTGAACATTGTCTACTGACTGCTCCCCGGCTCGAACTGTGTGTCTGCCGATCGAGCCATTCCTGCTGAATCTCGCCACCGAGGGACAATGCTCAAGCATCCTATCAAACTGCTCCGGCAAAAACCGTATCTGCCACCAGGACGAGTGTCTGAGTGGGCCGGTATCCGGCCGCCGTGGAGAAACGAATATTGTATTAGTGCCAAACGTTTCTACCTGTGTCAGAATCTTTGCCTTCAAGCCTGTCAGAGCAGCAATCACCGCTGTCACCGAGGCGACGCCGATTACAATTCCAATTGTGGTTAAGATTGACCTGGTTTTGTTTGCCCATATCTGTCCCAGAGCAAGATAAATGCTCTGATAAAAGAGACGCAAAAAGGCCAGTGGTAACTGTAAAAGGATTTTCATATAGCTATTTCCAACCTACATCAGGGAAACTCGCCCTACCAGCCTGATCTTGCTCACGCGGCAAGTCACTGCTTATTTTCCCATCCATCATTCGGATGATCCTCTTGGCGTGACAGGCCACGGATTCTTCATGTGTCACTAAGATGATTGTTTGGCCCTCACGATGAAGCTGGTCACACAATTCAAGAATCCCTTCGCTGGTTTTACTGTCCAGATTGCCCGTGGGCTCATCAGCCAACAGGATACTCGGATTGCACACAAGCGCACGCGCTACTGCCACGCGTTGTTTCTCGCCACCGGATAGTTGGTTCGGCTTGTGTTTTATCCTATCCCCAAGCCCCACCTTCTCGAGCATCCGCTTGGCTCGCTTATGTCTCGACCACCACCCATCGCGAGAATAAATCAAAGGCATCTCAACGTTATTCAACGCGCTGTGTTGTCCAAGCAACTCGAACGATTGGAACACAAATCCTATTCGTTCGTTTCTGACACGTGCCAATGCTGCGTCACTCATGCCGGTTGTGTCCTCACCATCCAGTTCATACCGGCCTGAGGTAGCCCTATCGAGGCAGCCAAGGACATTCATTAACGTACTCTT
>Ga0315543_1000216_pt1 | contig 72353 bp, 58 predicted proteins | sample SalMarSW160210MG_2_FD_203098 | JGI IMG/M metagenome (GOLD analysis project Ga0315543, IMG submission 203098) | Salt marsh sediment microbial communities from the Plum Island Ecosystem LTER, Massachusetts, United States - Salt Marsh Sediment SW1601-210 ... | reverse complement strand
TGGGACATGACAGATCCTAACTGGCAAATTGAGGTAGGTGGTCCGCCGTGGCCGGGTGTAGAAGTACCCGCAGGTACGCCGGCTTGGGACCAAATCTGGTTAATGGATAATCTCAAAATTACCATGATTTTGAGACCGGTAGATCCCGGAACCGATGGTCTTGTAGTTTCCTATGAGCTTGAAAACGACCTGACCGATAGTTCCGGCAACGGCTACGATGGTACGATGATGGGCGATCCGGAATTTGTCGAAGGCGTGCTTGGCATGGCATTGTCATTTGACGGTGACGGTGATTATGTTGACACCGGTAACACAGAAGGCCTGGCTTCATGGACCATATCAGCCTGGGTGATGAGCCCGATGGCGCCGGTTAGTGATGGTGGTCAAAGTGGCCCGGTCCATCGTGAAGCCAATTACCAGATGAACTGGAACCACGGCGGAGATGGATGGAGTGGAGCAGTTGGTCTTAGCGCCGGTGGTTGGCATGCAGCGAGTTTAGGAGCGTTAGAGGCAGATACATGGTATCACCTGGTTGGCACGTATGATGGAGAAGACCTCAAAGCATACAAAGATGGTGTTTTGATTACCGTCAACAGTGAACCATCAGGACCGGCATCGAGTGAATCTAACAGCCTGAAACTGGGTAAACATGCAAAGGATGCGTATTTCTTCACCGGAACTGTTGACGAGGTTAAGGTTTACAACAGAGCTTTGTCGGAAGAGGAAATTCTTTACCTTGCGAGTATGTAGGATTCATGAGCTAACGCACTTGTAGAGTCTGCATATTTTAGGAAAAAGAGATTATAATTAAGGGGTCTGTATCGATTGAATCAATACAGATCCCTTTTATTTTTGTTGTTGATAACGATATCTGTCGAGAATGCGGTAAACAGGAAGGTATGGGCAGCCCCTGGGAGGGTGATATCTGGATCTTCAGCGTTTTTCTGCACAGGGTGTAAGCCTGACTGATGTCGATAGCATTACTATTGGATTTGGTGACCTTGACGGCCCGCAAACCCGTGGCTCAGGTTTGGTCTTATTTGATGATGTTCGTTTGTATCGGTCTGAGTGATTTCGATTTATTTTGAAAAACAGCCGTACTTAGTGACGGAACAGATTAATATGTTGTCAAGGCCTATGTCGATAGACACGGCATAGGCCTTTTTTTACAGGTTCATCTCTTCAGCGGGGCATGTTATTTATTACGATCTATATGTTACCAGTTCAGGTGACAGCTATAATGACGGGCAAACAAGCCTATCGACCGCATCGCCATGAGTACGAGAAACTGGGCGGCAAGATTCAGCGTCAGGTGGCTGCCGGCGACGGCGGGAGACTGAAACGAATACTGTTTTGCCTGTAACTGAAGTAAAAAGGCGGCTGCAAGGAGAATCGCCGTTACTACATACGGCCGGAAAGCTCGAAATATCGGGACAAATAAATAATCAGGCCTTAATAAAGTCAGGTCCTGACCGACAGAGACATTGAGTATGGCCATCGGGGACAGAAACAACGCGACGAACAATAATAGGTATAAAAGAGGGGGCCAGTTTAATCCTGTTGTCCAAAAGAGTAAAGCCGTAAGAAGAAACGGTAATCCCACGACCAGAAGAATGGCAAAAATGTAATATAGGGATTGAACGATTTTCCAGATGAATTCGTAGAAACTGAAAAATCCCCCGAGAGTCGCCTTCGGCAGATTATCTTCGTCGAAGGCGGTCGTGTAAATCATCTCCCTGTAAAACCAAAACAGAAGCCCCCACGCCGCAGCCCATAAAGTCCATCCTGTTGGAATATAGATATCGAAAGAAAGAGACTTCCCCCGGATCGGAAGGTGAATGTTCATTTTGGCGACAATGAACTTAAAGCAAACGATTGCTATGATAAAAACCAGACCGGTCAAATTACTCTGAGATTTAAAGTTAAAGATTTTCCAGCTATCGACAAATACGGCGTGATAGAAGCCGGGGATGGGCTCGGCGATTTCTTCTTTCGGCAGCTTGATCTTTTTCGCTTTTTCGAAGTTTTTGGCCGGTATAATGAACCGCTCTCCGCACGAGGTGCATTGCGCACGCTTGCCGCAGTACTTATCATCAAAGCCAATCACCGCATCGCAATAGGGACAGTTGAACTGGATTGTCATGTTTTCGTCGCTCGTCGCTCGTCGCTCGGGTCACGGGACACGAGTCACAAGTGACGAATTTTAACTCTGCTGCATACAGTCAGTGAAAGTTTTAATATTATTTGCCCATTTTTTGGCCTCGAGCAGGTCGATTTTGTCCTCTTTAACCAGCATAGACAGATGTTTTTCTATGGTCAGCATTTTTTCGTCGGGTCGGTTTCGAGTTTTGGTCTGCAGTTGCGAATAGATTTGCTCGATCTTGCCTGTGCGTATAAGATTCGCCGTTGCGTAGTTGTTGTTCAATATTTCCATTGCAACAATTCTGCCGGTCCCGTCTTTTTTAGGCACGAGTTTTTGGCAGACGATATATGCCAGACCGAGTGAGAGCTGGTTTCGCACCTCGGCCTGTCTGCCTTCCGGGAAATAATCGAGAATTCGTGTCACCGTGCCGGTCGCGTCTCTGGTGTGCAGCGTGGAAAAGACCAGGTGCCCAGTCTCTGCGGCCATCAGCGTCATGGAAATTGTCTCGGCGTCGCGCATTTCGCCGACGAATATAATATCGGGGTCCTGCCGAAGCATTTCTTTCAATCCGCCGTGAAAAGAAGTAACGTCCCTGCCGACTTCTCGCTGAGAGATAATCGAGTAATGTTGCGGGAAAATGTATTCGATTGGGTCTTCGACCGTCATAATCCGGCAGGCGCTTTTCTGGCTGATTCGGTGAATCAGGGCGGCGATAGTCGTGGATTTACCGGCCCCTGTAATGCCGGTCATGAGGATCAGGCCGTGCCTGCGGTTGATAATGTCCTCCCAGACGTTATTCGGGAAACCTATTTCTTCGACCTGGGGAATCTCCAGCGATAACGCTCTAATGGCTGCGGCGAGCCCGTCGTTCTCCATGAAGATATTGATTCGAAACTGCAAATTGCCAAGCCGATAGGAGCAATCCACGCTATGATTGCTTTTTAATTTCTGCGTATTTTCTTCGGTCAGAAACGGGTATATGAGAATTTTTGCCATATCGGTTGTCACATTCGGGCCCTTGAGCTTGACCAGGTCGCCGTCGATGCGGTATGCCGGCGGGGCGCCGACTTTTATGTGCAGGTCCGAGACCCGCAGCGCGCCGCGTTTAACAAAGTAATCCAGCATATCCCGGAGGCTGAATTTGCCGTGCTCCGCCGTGGGATATACCTTCTCTGTTGCTGAATATTCTAAAGAGGGTGCCTTCTGGTCCTGGTTCATATCTGTCTCCAAATAAAAGGATTTGCTACTCTGCGAAGCGGCGCTTCGCTGCGAAGCACGAGCCCGTTTTGTGAAACTTTGCGCAATAGTACCTAAACAAGTCGTTTCAAAGCGGCGTTTTGTTAATGGAAAAAAAGGAAATTTCCCAAAAAATCTATCCAGCCAAGGTCAGGTATTAGTATATCACCAAGGGCTGTATAAAGTAAAACAAATTTGGGTTATTAGAATATCAGGTTATCAGGATTTCAGGTTATCTCTTCTTTTCCTGATATTGCGAGGTAATTATTGCTTTATTTTCTCATCCAGTTCGTCGGGACCAAATCCTTCGGCGATAACTACGTGGTTTTTATCAGTCAGAATCAGCCACGGCAGGGATTTCACGCCCCAATTGAAACGCGTTTGTTCCGCACCTGTCCCGAGCGCAGTCGAGGGATCGCTTTCGATCATACCTACCGGGAGGGCAATATTATTTTTTTTGATCCATTCATCGAGTTTTGTCTGTTCGACCTTTGAAATTTGAACGGCGACGACTTCAACATTTTTTGCCTGAAGTTCTTGTGCCTTTTGTGTTAACTCTGAAACGCAATTTCTCGACGGGCGCTGATTAAAATCAAAGAAGCAGGCTAAAATCATCTTGCCTTTGACCTGCTCCGGACTGAAATCGGCATTAATGTTTGCTAACTTGGGCAAAGCCATTCCAACTAAAGTGTCTCTGGGCTCTCCTCGTGGAAAATAGAACGCAGGGGCTTGTTGAGGCTCTTTTGAGAGTTTGTCGATGTGGACTTGTCCTATTTTTCCCGAACGGTCTGATATCTCGACGTGTCCCCCTGTGCATTGTAACAGCTCCTCACGTTCTTTTTTAGAAAGCGTAACTCGGAAAATACCGTTGGGATCTATACTGTTAGCAAAATATCTCCCTCGTTCATGATATTTTAGTCTTTGTTCAGGCGTATATTCCTCAAACAATGTAAGCCACATACCTTTATCTACTGGCGAACCATCCTGATAAAAAGCCTTTCCATATAGTAATTCTTTCGCTTCTACTTCGATATCCAACCGAACAACGGCATTTGGTTCTTCAGGAACTGTAAAACTTCCCATATCTGAATCTAATGCATAAGCTGAATAATCTTCAGCCTGGACATTGTAAGAATATGTTCTCGGTGCTAATCTTTTTATTTCAAAGTGGCCCTGTGGATTGTTGACTTCGATGCTTTGATAAGTTGAGTAACTTTCGCTCCAGCCTGTTCGTACACCTTGAAGATAATTGAGTTTAAGTTTGAATTTTGTAAGCGGCTTGCCATATTGATCCGACACGTGACCTTCTACTTTGCCGGTTCCGGCTGGAAAAGTATCCCATTTGATCGTAACGAGTTTGTTGTCGTGAGCATTATAAAGCCGTCCGATTTTCTTGTGTTGACTATGAGAGGCTTTGGTTGCCGGATTATACTCATATAAATGTGCATTGATTGAGAAAGTTTCGCCGAGTACGTCGCAAAAGGCATAGCCGTTTTCGTTTGTTGCAGTATCGTGAAAAGAGCGAGTTATCTTTTCGTCGCGATCTACAAATACAATGCGGCAATATGGAACCGGCCTGTCTTGCCGGTCTATAGTTCGTACCGTGATAAGTGAGTCCGGATCCATCTTGTTGGGATCCTTGAGCAAATCTTCCGGGATTGAATCTGAATGAAGAAAGTTTTTCAAACCCTCTTTTCGATAGATATTATGGTACTTGTCTGTCCCAAAGTCTTTTTGTGTTAAGCCATGTCCTATCGTTACGCTTAATAATAGCAATATCATCAAAACAAAACATTTTTTGTTCATTTGAATATCCTCTCGTTTTTTTAAAAGACCTCCCAACTCGACTTCCGTCTCTGTTTCGATTGTAAGAATACCGTATATTTAGAAGTTATAAAGGGAAAATTGTTACTGAAAAAGGGAGATTTATAGGAAGAATAGTCTCGTGTGATCGACATTTGTAACTTATTTTTACCTTTAGTGGTTTTTTCCAGAGCCACTTTTCGTCGCTCGTCGCTCGGGTCACGGGACACGAGTCACAAGTGACGAATTTTAACTCTGCTTGCCGGGCTGTTTCTGAGCCTCGTTGGTCTCATTCGCATCTGCGCCACCGGACTTGTCATCCGGTGCTTGCCCGGAGATACTCTCCAAAGAGGTATTCAATCCTTCCCGGATCTCGTCCAGTTTTTCCTGCGAACTTATTGCATCGGGCAGGGCGACATTGGGTTCGTCGATCACGCGTGGTGTCATGAATACGAACATCTCGCTGTTCGTCAGATTGACCTCTGTATGCCTGAAAAGTCCCCCGACCAGCGGTGCATCTCCGAGCAATGGAACCTTGTGCTCAATCCTACTGTCCTTTTGAAACAGGATGCCGCCGAGCAGAAGCGTTTGGCCGTCCCGAACGATCATGTTGGTGGTGGTCTCCATTACGGTCCTGACGGGCTGATCGTTTACAAGATCCGAGGTCAACTGGGAAATCTCGATGTTGACAATCATATCGACATTGTCTTCAGGGGTGATACTCGGTCGGGTCCGCAGTTCCATACCGACCCTGTTGAAGTCGATGTTTTGGCTGGTGGTCTGTTGCGTTATTGATTCGCTGCCACGGAACGCCACTTCGCTGCCCTTGAAGAAATTCGCCTGTTCATTGTCCTTGGTCCAGAGTGTTTGCTGATTCAGAACCTTGGCGTTAGTTGTCTTGATAAGGAAGTCAATCAACGCGTAAATGTCGGTTCCGACGCCAAGGACGGATCCCGACCCGGTGGCGGCCACACCACTGCCGGACGATATGGTCCCGGCCGCCGAGCCATGCGTTCCGATATTCGTCAAATTGCCCAGTGCCACGATTGCATTTTCGCTTAACGTCCCAAACGCCTGAGGATTCGTCGATAGCTCGATTCCGAGAGACGTCACTTTGGAATGCTCAACCTCCACAATAATCGCCTCGATCACTACCTGCTTGCCCGGTACATCCAGTGCATTGATTAGTTCTCTTATGGCGTTCATGAATTCCGGTGGAGCCAGAACCATGATAGACTTTGTATGTGGTTCGGGCACAAAACGGATCCGCCCAATGATGTTGCTGATTGGCATTTCCGCGTCGGCGCCCGTGCCGCTGCGTGCCGTGGCACTCGACCAGGGCGGTGTGTACTCGTCATTGTTCGACTGGGCTTCGTTGTTTGAGTCGGTATTGTTGTTGTCGTCCGTACTATCCATCGCGGACTCCCCGCTCAATCCCTGGGCTGTGAGACGAATCCGCGCCTGCTGCCCCGGTTCGACGAACAACGCATTAAGACGCTCGGTAAGATCCTCGGGATCGGCGTACTTTAGCTCGATAACTTCCGGGATATCACCCATTTCCTGGCTGTCAAGCTCTTTTATGAGGCCCTCAATCACATCGTACGCCCCGGCGATGTTGCTTATGATGATGATTTTCTTCGTTCCCGGTACTGCTTCGAATGTCAACTGCCCAAAGAGCGGTCCGACGATTTTCTTCTTTTCGTCTATATCGTCGCCGAAGTAGTAGCGGTAAAAGTTATCTCTGCTGTCGCTCGATTTTTCGCTGAAGAGTGTTGTGAGCATGTTCGCCATCTGCACGGGGTCGGAATTGCGTAGCGTAAGGATCCTCGGTTTGACCTGATCCAGATCGAGCGGAATATCCCATTCCTCTATCTGGACGGCAATCTTGAGTATGTTCTCCGGTGAGGCGATCACCGTTATCTGGTTCATCGTTGGGAATGATATGACTTTAACCGTGTCCTGAGTTTCAACATTACGTGAGCTTCGGCTATAACCGCTGGAACTATAGCCATAGCTGTAAGAATAACCGGCTTCCTGCTCGTAAAGGCCTTCGAGGTTCTCCTTGATCTTATCAGGCTCGGCATATTTCAACTTAAAAACTTTTGTTTCAAACATACCCGTGGGGACATCTATTTCAGCAATCAGTTTTTTGACCATCAAGCGCATCTCTTGTCTGCCGAATATCATGATCTGCTTTGCCCGGATCAATGGCTGAACAAGAACGCTCGCCTGTAATTCCGTCCCCGGCATCTGCTGTATCGCTTCGTTAAGGCGCTGCGCCACCTCGTAAACATCGGCGTATCTCAGAGTTATCGTTTCATGTTCCCTGGAGATCGTCTGTTCCTTGTCGAGTTTTTCTATCCAATCGGCAATCTTCTTCATATCTTCAGCCGATGCCCTTGCTATGATCCATCTGCGATTGGGCTCCGGGATGAGCACGATGGGCACCTGACCGGTCCCGGTCACAGGCGATGGGCCTCCTTTGGAATCGCTGCTTCGGCCAGACCTGTTTCGATCTCGACCGGAACTGCCTGCTCCCATGCCGTCGAAGCTCAGAAGCATCCTTAGCACCTGGACAATCTCCGCCGGATCGCCGTAATAAATCTCAAAAGTATCCTGCTGGGTCTGCTCGGCTTCGGGCACGTCGAACTGTTTAATAATCCCTTCGAGACGAATCAGATTCTGGACCGTATCAACCACAAACAAAGTGCGGGTGTTCTGGTCGGCAGTTACAAGGCCGGTATCGGTGAGCAAAGGAGTGACGATCTCAGCCATTTGGGCGGATCCGTAGTTCTTCAATCTAAAGAATCTTTGAACGACCTGATTCTTGTTCTCGATTGTTGAAAGTGGATAATCGACCAGAATTGTAGGAATGGCCTTGTCCAGCTTGTCAATCCACCCCGCAATCTGCTTCATGTCCTCAGCCGTCGCCTTTGCGATAATCCATTTGTGAGTCGTCTCGTGGATAAGTGTGGCCGGTGTCCGGCCTGGCACCCCTGAACCGCTGCTTAGCAATGTATTCAGTAGGGCGACTATTTCCGATGGATCGCCATACTGTATTTCAAATATACGATTATCGAGATCAGCCACCTCGACTACGTCGTACTGCTCGATAAGCAAGTCGATACGCATCAGATTCCTGACTGTATCGATCACCGCCAGGGTGCCGGTGTTCTCGTTGGCGCTTACATAGCCATATTCGCTAACCAACGGCTGAAGAATTTGGCCCATCTGTGAAGCACTGTAGTTATTCAGCTTGAAGAACTTCTGGACGATCTGATCCTTGTTCTCAATCATAGCCAGAGGGTAATCGGAAGCTATCGTGGGGACCTCGCCGAGTTTGGCCTGTGCTATAGGTTTGATGAAAATCGCGTTGTCGGTAAATTCCGCAACATAGCCCTTCATGCGCAGCGCGGTATAGATCATCGAAAGAGCCTCGCTTCTTGGCAGCTTATCCGGCGAGTAAATTGTCAGTTTCAGTTTCTTCGATTCATCGTCCGGAATAATGGTTTTGCCCGTCCAGTCTGCCAGTTTCTTCATGATATCCTTCATGGGGACATCGTTAAGGTTCAGGGCTTCCATCGGTTCATTTGAATCCGCCGGTTTCTCCGACCCGTCGCCTTCGGCAACCACGTTCTCGGGCTCGTTAGCATCAGGTGATCCGTCTGGCTCATTTGCGTCGAAGGTCACCATAGGCTCATTTGCATCACTGGGTTGTCTTGTCTCGATTGGCTTATTAGGCTCGGCTGCGGCGGTTTCACCGGGTTTGTCCGGCTGTTCGGACACGGGCGGATAGAAAACGATCCTCCAGACGACAAGCACTGCTGCGACGCCGACCAATATTAAAATTATTGATTTTGACCGTTCCATACTATTTACCTCAACATGAATTTAAAACACTCTTATTGTCCGTTATCCAGCCTGCTACGTTGTCTGCCACATCCACCGGAATCCCGGCCGCTGCGCCCGTTAGGGAGGAGAAGAATCCATATTTGTAACGGAACGCAGCCTCAACCTTTTGCTTTTCTTCATCCGACATATGGTCTCATCGCTTCAATACCTTCTCCATTTTCTCTTTCATTTTAGCCGTGTCTAAATCAGAGAGTTGGCGTTCGCTTCTCATGCCGGGCCTTCCTTCTTTCGGACTGCGTGTCGGCGGTTCCTCGGATTGAACGACAATCAAATCGGCTCGTTTTCCTTCTGTTGCATCCGGCCTGGGTGCCGGTCTCTCAGGTCCGGACTTCGGGCCGCCCGAGGCCGAAGAGCCCTCAGCATCAATTGGGTAAAAAGCTTCTTTCTTCCCCTCCCATTCGGTTGTAACTGAAGCGGCGTCAATGGCTACAATCTTTGCGTCCCCGACTTTGGCGCCGACCTTATACCATTTACCGTTTATGTATGCCTCGTTTCCGAATATGCCCAGCACGGCCTTCACGGGGTTCTCCCTGGGCGGGGGTGGTGAAAAAAGATTATTCTTCATCAATTCGTCCACAAGGGGGTTGGCTTTGGCAGTGAGGTTTTTCAAGACGTTCGGATCTGAATTGCTCTGGGTGACCGCTTGCTTCACGATGCTCTCCGCCTTGGCCAAAGCAACGAAAAAGCCCGTTACCTTAGCCACGGTCAGAACGCCCGATAGCACTGCAATCGCAAGCAATGCCACGGAAACAAGCTCCTGCTTGTACTTCACGAGACCTCTTATACGATCAAGCGTCATGGTCGACTTTCCTACTTCAGCAGAAAGGTGAATGTCATGACCGTCAAATCCAGTTGCACCTGCTGTTGTTTCTATTGATCAACTTATATTTTGAACTTCTCGATACCACCAAGTACGGATTCTCATTCAGCCCGACAGGCAAATCGAACACCTGCTGTTAATAAAATCATGAAAATTCCCACAATAGGCCAAATATATGTTCTGTTTGCCATTTTTCGGGCCTCAAAGAAGAGTTGCTATCTTTGTTGAGCAGAGAGCCTCCTTAATCTCACTATTTATTAAAGTACTATATTTCATGAAAGTGTAACGGTTTTTTTGGGCCTATTTTCTGAATGCGCATCTTTTTTGACCGTTTCTTTTGCAAAAGGACATCTTTTATTAAGTAAAAAAAGCATTTCACCTACATAATAGATGAGGCACTAAAAGCACGAATTCGTTACATTAATTCTTCAAAATAAACAAAAGACTCTGCTCGTTCTCGATCTGCGGCTTCTTCGGCCTTTTTTTGTTCTGCGCCTTTTAAAAAAAACCTTGGAAAACTAAAACAGAAGATGCCTGTTTATAAATCTCAAAATCTCACTATTGTATTTATATCAAATTGACTGCCCTTGTATTAAGGAAAAAATATATTATTTTAGACGTTAGCTTAAATACACCATAAGAGTCGATTTAAATCGCGACCTTAATAAATATGGCCATGAATACGCATCGAGGGCAGATCGTCCATATCTACGGCCACAAAATGTTTTGCTGCGTTCATTTAGATGGCCTCTCATTTTTAAAAAAGACCTCCCAACTCGATTTCCGTCTCTGTTACGATTGTAAGAATACCATGTATTTAGACGTTATAGAGGGAAATTTGTTACGGTAAAAAAGGGAAATTTGTAGTAGGGGCAGCCCTGAGTAGCCGCCCCTTCGACAGACTCGGGGCAAGCTCTGGGCAATTTATTTTTTGCCTTTAGTGGTTTTTAGCCAGTCCTGGAGGTTTTTGGCTAAAATTTCCACGTCCTGTTGCTCCATGATATGATCGATGATTGCCTGCGGAATATTTAGCTTTTCCATAGCCTTGCGGGCCTTTTTCCAGAGCCGCTCCTCCTTTTGCTCTGTTTCGACCAGATACAATTCGCTAACCAGGTTGCTGAGCTTGCCCAGCATGATCGTATCGAGATTAGCGTAATAACTGGAAATTTTCGCTTTTTGGTATTCCGAATATTCGTCTTTAGCCATAGAGTAGCCTCGTTTGTATCCGGCACTTAATATTTAACAGTAGTTCTGCTATGGAAAATGAATTATTTTTGAAAGTACCTGAACCGCGTTTTTGGGTTGCGTTATTCGTTACGTAGTACGTATTACGTTTTACGTAACGAGTTTCGTAACCGCAACCATTAAACGGGTCTCATAAAGGTTTTTTTTATCAGAAATCACCGGATAATTCAAGCAGGAATCCCTTTTTACTGGCTTTGCATTGATAAACGGCTATAATCTCGATGAATTTGCATAGGATTTTATCCGGCTACGGTTCGAAGCTTCGCCGAGACAAGTGCTCAGGATGAGAAAACACGCAATATGAGAGCAGGATTGCTAAACAAGATTTTAATATCTTCCTTTTTAGCTATGCTAATTTGTGAAAATACTTTTGCTGCAAACAATGCAGGGAGATCCGGTGAGAAGGGGGAGGCTTTTGCCGGAAATGATTTGCACCTGACGGGCCGCGAGGCTATCACTTATAAACTGAGTACCGGTGAGCATATTCTCGTTTTCGAGGGTAAATTTTCGATGTCGATTGGTGCTCAGCAATTTTCCAGTGATAACGCGGTAATTTGGCTACTGTCACCCTCATCCGGGACGGGGGAATTGGCAGACTCTCATAATGAAGCAATAGTATATCTGCAGGGCAATGTTTCGGCCGAAAAATCCGGCCATCTGCAGACAGCCGGAACAGGCGGCAATTTGGTGGAAGATAAGCAGATGGTTGTTCGTTTTTTTGTTAACGGTGAAGTTTTGATATCAGCCGATAGAAAAGAATCTGCCGACCCTCGCGGTTTGGAGCTTTACACGAAGGCATATAATTTGATCCGGGCGGTAGATATCGAATTACCGAGCCCCGAGGCCGAACCCGAGGCCGTTAAGCTGCAAGATGAATTGAACGAACAGCCTATTACGATATCTTCAATCGAAGTTGAAAACGAAGCTGACCGGCAGGTAACAGCACAGCCCCCTGCGGAAAAACCTTCTCAAACAACGTCAGTAGCACAAAAGTTTGATTTGAACTTCAAATCTCCAATAAATCTATCCCCCGCAGGTGAAACTCCTTTGGATTATGAGTGGAATGAGGATGAAAAAAGCTGGACAGTAATTGGCAGATTTTATCTTTGGCAAAAAAAGGAAGACGGCGGCTTGCTGGAACTGCACGCGGATAGTGCAGTTGTATTTTTGCCGCCCGCCGCCCCGACTCGCGTCGGAAGACACGGGGGCAGGGAAGAAGAGGCTGAGACAAGCCAGGGAGATAAAAGCGGACTTGACAGTTTTTTTGCCCGCGGAGCGATTAAAGCTGTTTATTTGTCCGGCGATGTTGTGATGGCCGAAGGTAGGCGAACGATTCGGGCGGATGAGATTTACTACGATTTCGAGCAGGAAAAAGCAATTGTTATAAATGCGGAAATGAGAAATTTCGACGTGACCGGCGGGATTCCAGTTTACATTAGGGCGGTAAAATTGCGGCAGTTGGCGGCAAATAAATTTTCTGCCGAAAATATAACACTTACGACCAGCGAATTTTACCTGCCTCAGATATCGCTTAATGCTCCGAGTGTCATCATAACTGATAATACCGCAATAGAAAGACAGCAGGATGATGTTTCGAAAAGTGATTTCGACGTACAAATGAGTGATGTGCGTATGAAATATTATGACAAGACAATTTTTTATCTGCCGTATATGCGAAGTAATATGCAGAGACCCGACGTTCCGATTAAAAGCGTACACGTCGGAAATGACAATACCTATGGTACGTATATCGAAACTCGGTGGTACCTGGCACGATTGTTGGGATTAGCGGAGCCGGAAGGTACGGACAGCACGTTGGCTTTGGATTATTACGGCGATCGGGGTATTGGCGGTGGAGTAGCGACCGAATATGAAAGGAACGATTATTTTGGGAGGATGTTAGGTTATATTATTAATGATAACGGCGAAGACCGGCTTGGCAGAAACAGTTCGCGTAAAAATCTTGAGCCGCCGCGTGAGCTTCGTGGTCGTTTTCGCTGGCAGCACAGGCATTTTTTGCCTTATAGCTGGCAACTGACAACCGAGGTAAGCTACATCTCCGATAAGAATTTCATAGAAAGCTATTATCGGGATGAATTCAACGTGGACAAGGAGCAGGAGACTCTCGTTCATTTGAAGCGTATCGAGGATAACTGGGGGCTTTCCTTTTTCGGCAAGGTGCGTTTGAACGACTTTATGAATGAGCTGGAGGAATTGCCTACAACGGAATTTCACTGGACTGGCCAGTCATTTCTTGACGATAAGCTTACATTTTATAGTGATAGTCAGGTAAGCCGATACCGTCAGCGTTATGCTTCGGACAGCAATCAGATTGGTTCGCAGGAGTTTTTCACGTTTATGACGACCAGAAACGAGGTCGATATGCCGATGACTTTCGGCAGGACAAAGGTTGTACCTTTCGTAGCCGGAACGGTGGCCTATGAAGACGGCATGGGTTTCTACAGAGAGCTTGATGGTGGTACGGCAGCTCGTGAGGATGATGTTTGGTTCGGTGAAGCGGGAATTCGCGTATCGCCTCAGCCGTTTTGGAAAGTATTCCCCCATGTTGAATCTAAGTTGTGGGATTTAAGCCAGTTACGTCATATAATTGCACCGAGTTTTACCGCAGTGGGATACACCGAGAGTGATTCGGTTATCGAACAACGAGATACTTTGAGCGTAGGTATTTCACAACGGCTCCAGACCAAGCGCGGCTCAGGGCAGAAGGAACGGACGGTTGACTGGATGCGGCTTGATATGGATGTGGCCTGGGTAAATAATTCCGGTGACGCATCGGCGGGAGCGGATCAGTTTATCTGGAATAAGCCGTTTATACCGCTGGTCAATGGGTTTAGTAACACCATCCCGCTGCAGGACAGGCGAGGCAGTGCCATATTCGGACCGAGACGTAATTATTTCGAGGCAGATTATATCTGGAGGATAACAGATACAACGGCGATATTATCCGATATGAATTACGATATGCAAAGCGGCGTAATACAGCAGTATAATGTAGGTTTCTCGCGCTTGCGGTGGCCTAATTTGAGTTATTATATCGGAAGCAGATATTTGAGAAGAATCGACAATAATTATGGAGAAAAAGGCTCAAATGCGGTCACTTTCGCATTTACTTATCTTCTTGACCCGCGTTATACTCTCGTATATTCTGGTCAGTTCGATTTCGACTATGGTTCGACAGTCCGGAGCGATTTGACGCTTATCAGGCGGTATCACAGGCTGTATTGGTCTGTTACTTTCAGTACGGATGAATCCCTTGACAGGCAGGCGGTTGTATTTAGCCTGTGGCCTCAGGGTGTGCCGGATTTCGCGATAGGACCGAGTAGATATATGGGGCTGGGAGGTTCTGCCGGCTTCTGAGAAGTAGAGTTGGATTCCCAAACGCAATTTTTAGCGTTTGGGGTCCCATTATTGGTGTTTGGTAAATTAGTCGTTGGTTATTAGATTTTAAAGGAGATAGATATGGCGTTGGTCAATACCAGGAAAATGTTCGAGATGGCCTATAAAAACGGCTATGCTATCGGTGCATTCAATGTAAATAACATGGAAATAACTCAGGGGATTATCGAAGCGATAGCCGAGGAAAAAGCCCCGCTGATTCTGCAGGTCTCCAGGGGGGCCCGTAAATATGCCAGTAATAGTTGGCTTAAGGCGATGATTGATGTAGCGGTACGTGAAAATCCGGACATTCCAATCTCAATTAATCTGGACCACGGTGATAATTTTCAGACATGCAAGGAATTTATCGAGGACGGTTTTACCTCGATTATGATAGATGCTTCGAGTAAGCCTTTCGAGGAAAACATCGCCATTACGAAGGAAGTGGTAGATTACGCCCACAAGTACGACGTAGTTGTCGAAGCCGAGCTGGGCCAGCTCGGTGGTATCGAGGAAGACGTTGTCGGAGTCGATCATGACGATATCAGCAAGCACATTTGTGATCCGGAGCAGGTTCAGGAATTCGTGGAAAAAACCGGTGTTGACTCGTTAGCGGTTGCAATCGGGACGAGCCACGGGGCTTATAAATTTAAGAAAGAGCCGAAACTGGCGTTCGATATCCTGGAGGAGATTGGCAGAAGATTACCGAATTTCCCCCTTGTCATGCACGGAGCAAGCAGCGTTCTGAAAGAATTTAAGGACCTTATCAATAAGTACGGCGGGAATATGCCCGATGCAATGGGTGTGCCGGAAGAAGCTATCAGCAAAGCTTCGAAGATGGGTGTGTGCAAGGTGAATATCGATACGGACCTTCGCATGGCCCTGACGGCTAAAATAAGGCAGATATTTGCTGAAAAACCTGCCGAGTTCGATCCGCGTAAGTACCTGGGGCCCGGCAGGGATGCTATTAGGGAGATGGTAAGACATAAGCTTCGCGTTTTAGGCTGTGCGGGAAAAGCTGCCGAATGTGTATGAATGAATTGAAAAATACGCAGAGATTCTGTTGTTAGAATCTTTGATATTTAACAACCTGGATTTTACTAAATTATATATCGGATTGAGATAAGATGAAAAACATGAGGAATAAAAATCGAAGTTTAGTGGGTGTTTTATTGTTGGCTGCCATATTACTTTCTTCTGTAACATGTGTATTTGCCTCCCTTGCAGGTACCGTGTCTGCTGATAAAGGCATGGCAGCGGTGGTGGGGATTTCTGAAAATGTTCCGGTTGAATACAGTGTTGTCGATCAGGCCTGTGACTTGATTTGTCAGGGTAAATTCGATGCCGCGGATGAGCTGTTTAAACAGAATTCGGGTAGTTCCGCACAACGATTTGGTAATGCCACCCGTCAGTTGTCCCGGATAATCGATGAGTATCAGGATATAAATCAGCAGATGAAACTGGAACGGGAGAAAACTTACTCTGAAAGGTTAACCGGTCTGGATAAGCTTCGAACCGAAGCGGATGTGAACGATGTAAATGATATTACCGAGGTACTCGCTGCTGTTGCCGAGGTCAGTGAGCTTGCCGATAAAAATCAGAAAGAAAAGCTTTTCTCGGACGAGTTTGTAAAAGATGTTTTGCAAAAAGCGACAGATAAGGCCACCGGTTTCGAGGCGGAAGGCAAATGGCTGGAGGCGTATGTTAATTGTTACGCCTGGCTGGTTGTAATCGACCCCAATAACGAAGGTTATTCGGATTATGCCCAGCAAATTTATGATAAAGCCACTATTGCCGCTTCACTGGAGGATAGTCCCTGTGAGACTACCGAGGAACGTTACGACGGAGTCGATAAAAAGATATTTATTCGCACGATTAATTACCTGGATCTGCATTACGTCAGCAGGATTGATTATAAGGAAATAGTGACAAAGGCTCTGGAACGCTGCAGATTGCTCGGGGAAGTAATGGAATTCCCTCCGGATGACTTTAAAATCTTGAATGAAAATCAAAAAACCGGTTATGGATACAAACAATCTCTATCCGCCTGGTTGGTGGCCCTGGAAGCTATGCAGGATGAAGTAGAACGAGACTCCGTCGGGATGAATAAAGATAGATTCCTGAATGTTTTTGAGAAGATTCTTAAATTGAATGAAACGACCGTTGATTTACCGCAGCCTTTATTGATTGCACACTTTTCGGAAGCGGCCCTGTCGGCGCTCGACAGTTATACTATAATCGTCTGGCCGAGGCAGGTTCAGGAATTTGAAAAGTTAATGACCAATGAGTTTTCGGGTATCGGGATAGAGATATCCAAGCCGAAGGGACAGTTGACTGTCTCGAGTCTTTTGCCCGACACGCCGGCGTACAAATCGGGTCTTGATGCAGGAGACGTGATAGAAGCTGTTGACGGGATTGAGACCAAAGATATGACTCTTACTTGCGCGGTGAGGAAAATTACCGGCCCCAGGGGCACGAAAGTGAAATTGACGATAAAGCGACCGGGTGAGGAAGGAACTAATGACATCGTCATTACTCGAGGCAAGATAGTTGTTCCGACTATTCGCGGCTGGCAAAGGACCGACACGGGCCAGTGGCTGTACATGATTGATCCGGAAGATAAAATCGGTTATGTTCGGCTCACGAGTTTTTCCGCGGAATCGGCTGATGATTTGGAGGAAGTGATAGACGAACTCGAAGACAAAGGATTGAAGGGATTGATTTTAGATCTGCGGTACAACTCGGGCGGACTTCTGGAAAGTGCCATCGATGTGGCGAATAAATTCATCGATGAAGGAATGATCGTCTCAAGGCAGTCCGGCTTTGGCAGGTTACCGGTTTACGCGGAAGCTCAAAAGAGAGGGACGCACCCGAATTATCCTCTTGTAATACTGGTTAATTCCAACTCCGCCAGTGCTTCCGAGATTGTAGCCGGAGCATTGGCCGATAAAGCACATGAACGTGCAATTTTAGTCGGGACAAGGACTCATGGCAAGGGAAGTGTTCAGGGAGTCACAATCCAGATAGGTGATGGGGCACAATTGAAATATACGATGGCGTATTATCACCTGCCTTCCGGCCAGAGAGTTGAAAGTCGTGAAGAAGCGAAAAAACAGGACAGAAATGATTGGGGAGTAGGTCCTAATATTGTTGTTGATTTGAGCAGCGAGGAACTTAAAAAAATGATTGATGTCCAAAGGGCTAATGATGTATTAGTCAGAGCCGATCATGATGAAACCAAAGACGATGTGAAAAAGCATACAATTGAGGAAACTCTCGAAGCCGATCGGCAGTTGGCGGTTGGTCTGTTAGTTGTAAGGAGTAAATTAGTCCAGGCTGAAGCGTTGGAGCTGGCAAAATCGGATTCTTAACTTTGTGTTTATTTCCGTATTGTGTATTTTGTGGGCCTTATACACAATAAATGTCACGTACAGCGTTTTTTGTTACAACATTTCAGAGGTAAACGGATTTGACGAATTCAGAGGATGTAAGTAAATTCGAACAACAAAGGCAGTCAAAGCTGTCCCAGATAAGAGAATTGGGTATCGATCCTTACGGCGGCAAATATGACGGAGTCGAGTCGGCTAAGGATATTCGTGGTAAATATAAGGAGGACGACCAGAGCCTGCAGGCAAAGGCTGCCGGCAGGATTGTTTTATTGAGGGACATCGGCAAGCTCATTTTCATCACTTTGCGAGACCGCAGCGGCACCATTCAGATCGGCCTGAGCAAGAAACTTTTGTCCGAGCAGTGGACTTTGGCCAAGCTGCTTGAGCTTGGTGATATAATCGGAGCCTCCGGCCAGTTGGGCAAAACTAAAACGGGCGAGATCACAATATGGGCGGACAACCTTGAGCTTTTAAGCAAGTGTCTGTTGCCGCCGCCGGAGAAATTTCACGGCCTGGCGGATATAGATCAGCGATACAGGCAAAGGTATGTGGATTTGTGGGCCAATCCGGAAGTTATGGAGCGATTCAAGGATCGCAGCGCTATTATCAAAACCATCCGGGAGTTTTTGACGTCCAGAGGATTTTTGGAAGTAGAGACGCCGATGATGCAGACAATCGCCGGTGGGGCGGCGGCCAAACCGTTTATAACACATCACAATACTCTGGACCTTGATTTATTTTTACGAATCGCACCAGAATTGTTTCTCAAGAGACTGCTTGTCGGCGGGATGGAAAAGGTCTTCGAGATTAACCGCAACTTCCGCAACGAGGGATTGAGCAGGCAGCATAATCCGGAATTTACGATGCTCGAATTGTATCAGGCTTACGCCGACTACAATATTATGATGGATTTGACGGAACAGGTTATTTCTTTACTTGTCGAAAAATTTTGTCCCCAGACAAAGGTTCAGTTCGCGGATTTGACAATAGATTTCTCCGGGCCGTGGCGGAAAGTTGCATACGCTGATTTGTTGAAAGAACACAGCGGCTGCGATATCGATGATATGAATGCTCTCAGGAAGAAAGCGAGAGAGCTTGAAATCGATGAAGCGGACATGGACGATGTGATAATTGTCAACGAAGTATTCGAAGCCACGGTCGAAAGTAACCTGGTAAATCCGACTTTTGTGATTGATTATCCCGCCGAGCTGTGTCCCTTGACAAAGCGTAAGAAAGACAATCCGAGATATGCCGAGCGATTCGAATTGTATATCGGTAAGATGGAGCTGGCCAACGCCTATACGGAATTGAACGATCCGGTTGTTCAGGAAGAGAATTTCAGGTTACAGCTTCGCGGCCAGGAAGAATCGATGGCAACAATGGACAGGGATTTTGTCACGGCATTGAAATACGGTATGCCGTCTGCCGGCGGGCTGGGTATCGGGATTGACAGACTTGTCATGGTGCTGACCGGTGCCGCAAGTATTCGTGATGTTGTGTTGTTTCCACTTCTTAGGCCTCTTGGCAAAGGACCATAAAGACGCCATGTAACAAAGATATTAACCTTGCATTTAAGAAAGAAAAGGTTTCGTTTTACGGTTGCGATAAACGAAAAACTTCGGACGAAACGAGCATCGCAAACAATAAACGAAATACACGATTTATTGTTTCTTATTCTCATGTAGTATAAAGTGAGCATGGAATGCTTAAACTACTTTTATGGCTCCGATACCTGCGCAAGAAAAGGATTGTATTTTTAAGTATTGCGGCGGTTGCCTTGTCTGTGTCATTATTGGTTGTTGTTGCCAGTCTGTTTACCGGTTTCATTGATACCTTCCAGGAAGCTGCGGTTATAGCGGTAGGAGATGTAGTTCTTCAGCCATCTGAGGCGATACCCAAATATGACCAGCTCATTGAACGTCTGGAGCAAACCGAACAGGTGGATTCCGCAACTGCAATAATATATGGAGCCGGCTTGCTGCATCTGGATAAAGGTGACGTCAGGGCCGTGGAAATCTGGGGGATTGAGCCTGACAGGCGTGCGAAGGTAGTAGGTTTTGACCGGTTTTTACTCGAACAAAAAGCCTTGCCGGTTGAGCCGTCTTTTAATGTCCCTGATTCTCCGAATGATATCGGTGCCTTTGTAGGTATTGGTGTATTGGGTAAACCGGACGAGAAGACGGATGAATATGATTACGGTGCGGCTAAAAAGATGCTCGGCCGACAAGTCGTCCTGACAACAGGTACTGTATCTTCAAAAAGTGCAGATGATACTACCAGGCCGGACGTCAATAGAGATGTGGTTAAGTTGACTATTGCGGATGTTGTCGAAACGGGAGTCTATCAGTTCGATAATGGTTGTATTTATATGCCGGTGGATAAATTAAGTAAAATATTATATCCCAATGATACTTTACCGAAAGCACAGCAGATAAATATTAAACTCTCGGATAAGGATGATACTGATGTTGCACTTGCCGTGATTCGTGGAGTATGGCGCACTTTCGTTGAAGAGCAGTTAGGGGCAGATCCATTTCTTTTACAGGATGCGGGAATCGAAACTTCCAGACAGTTGCAAAGTCGATTCATCGCTGCATATCAGATGCAAATGAATGTGTTGCTGGTGATATTCGGTATTGTAAGCTTCAGTGTCGTACTGCTGATATTTTGTATATTCAGCTTAATAGTCAGATTAAAACAGAAGGATATCGCAGTGATAAAAAGTTGCGGTTTGTCAAGCAGTTCGGTGGCTTTTATTTTTATTGGTTTCGGCGGATGTGTCGGAGCGGTAGGCTCGGGCATAGGAGTTGTTCTGGGATATATTATTACGACGAATATAAATACAATCGAAGAGTGGATCGGGATAATCTTCGGACTAAAACTCTGGAGGTCCAGCGTATATTTATTCAGCAAGATACCTAACGAAGTTGACTGGTCATCGGCTTTGCCGATTGTATTATTTGCAATTGTCGCCGCCGCAGTCGGCGCGGTTATACCAGCTATAGTGGCTTCGCGAACGAAACCGGTTAAGATTCTAAGATACGAATAGCTAATGTATAAAATTTTACTTGCTTTTAGATATTTGTTAAAACGCCGGATAACCTATTTTGCGGTACTGGCGGTCGCACTTTGCGTCTTTATTGTTGTCGTTGTGATGACCGTAATGACGGGACTTGTGAATGACTTCGAGCAAAAAAATCACCGCCTTGTTGGAGATTGCGTCGTTGGGACCGAATCGCTGGTGGGATTTGCTTACTATGAGGATTTTGTAAAAATACTTCAACAGCAGGATTACGTCGAGGCCGTATCGCCGGTCATTAAAAGTTTTGCCTTGGTGAGAATCAGAGGTTCGAGACAGGACTTCGGACTTGAAATTATGGGTATCGATCCTGTCAAGCATAGTAAGGCGACAGGTTTTGGAGATACGCTGGATAAACATAAAAAAGATGTTTCCAGGACGTTTGAACTTGTGTATGACCCTAATCTGCCCGGATGTGTCTTAGGTGACTTATTGGCTCAGGAAATTGAGAATAAATATCTCGGCTGGGCCGGCCTTTCCCGGAAGGGCTTTTCCATAAGCTGTTTTCCATTGACTGCAAAAGGCGCTTTAGCTCAGGCCGGTACCGATCTGGTTAATACAAAAACATTCTACTATACCGACAGTTCGAGCAGCGGTTTGCCCAGAATTGACGGCGCGTTGATTTACCTGCCTTTCGAACAGATACAAATGCTTTGCGGCATGGCAGGACCAACAAAAAGAACTTCCTGGATACATATAAAGTTCAAACAGAATGTAAAAATTCCGGCCGGTTGTGAAAAAATCCAAACATTATGGCGGAAATATAAAAAGGAAATGGCCGACCAATCACAGGCGTATTTATTAGAGACCGTTTCCGTCCAAAGCTGGAAGCAGTACAGGCGTGAATCCATTGCGCCAATGGAAAATGAACAAACTGAGTTGATAGTGATGTTTGGATTTGTTGCTATTACGACGGTTTTTATTATTTTGGTTGTATTTTATATGATTATCAGTCATAAGAGTAAAGACATCGGGATATTGAAAAGTATCGGCGTTTCAGGCTTTGGTATTCTCGAATTATTCGGTGGTTTTGCTTTTTTGGTGGGACTTTTAGGTTCCGGCGTCGGCTTGTTTATCGGCTGGTTGTTTTTGTTGAATATCAATCGGATAGAAAACTGGCTTTTCGAGAAATTTAATTTTCAACTATGGGACAGGACCATTTTTGCCATTGGTGATATTCCGAATCAAGTGGAAATTAGTGTCCTTTTAATAATTGCACTTTCGGCGATTTTTGTCTGTTTGATAGGAGCGTTTGTGCCGAGCTGGCAGGCGGCAAGGCGAAAGCCCGCAGAAACTTTGCAGGTTAATCAATTGTAAAAAATGTAAAGTGATAAGTGACTAAAGTGACAGCAAAGCTGCTATTCTGAGCGAAGCGAAGAATCTCTCCTTCGCCGGCCATATCCTTCGGCTCCGCCTCAGGATGACACATACGTGTCACTTTAGGCATTTTAGACACTTGTAAAGTATGAGTAAAAAATTATGACGAATGATGTTTTATTAAAAGCTGAAGGATTGAAAAAAACTTACAAAATGGGTGCGACGAAAGTCAAAGTGCTCACAGGTGCCGACCTGGCTGTTAAAAAAGGTGAGTTTATCGCGATAATCGGGGCTTCCGGCAGCGGCAAAAGTACGCTTTTACATATATTGGGAGCGTTGGATGTGCCGGATAGCGGCACAGTTGCCTTTGCCGGGCGGGAATTGAGCCGGTTCGGTGCAGGGGAATTGAACCGATTTCGCAATAAAAAGGTCGGATTTGTATTTCAGTTCTATCACCTATTGGACGAATTAAATGTGCTGGAGAATGTTTATCTACCGGTTATGGCCGGTAGAAGCGTTCCTGGCTGGTTTTTATGCCGAAAATGGGCCAAAAACCGTGCCGCAGAGCTACTAAAGCAGCTTGGTCTATCTGAGCGGGCCAGACATAAGCCCTATCAGTTGTCCGGCGGAGAAAGACAGAGAGTGGCGATTGGCAGGGCTTTAATGAATGAGCCGCAACTGCTTTTGGCGGATGAACCGACAGGAAATCTTGACTCTGTGACGGGAAACAGTATCTTAGATGTCCTTGAAAAACTGAACCTGGCCGGCCAGACGATTGTGATGGTAACTCACGACGACAGGATTGCACAAAGAGCCGGCCGAATAGTAACGTTGGTAGATGGTAAAATTGTGCATAATAGCAAGGGCACAAAAAGTTAAATGGTATAAAGGGTAACTGTATGGGTTCGAAGATTTGGCTTGATGGCAGGCTTGTTGAGCGTGAAGATGCAAAAATATCCGTTTTTGACCATGGTTTGCTTTATGGTGATGGAGTTTTTGAGGGTATCCGTGTATATGACGGCAGGATTTTCGAAATGGATGCCCATATCAAAAGGCTTTATGAGTCCGCCAGGGCGATTCGTTTGCCGATTCGGCTCAGCCAGGGCGAACTTGCGAACGCGATGCAGGAAACGGTTAAGGCCAACGGCATAACCAACGGTTACATCAGATTAGTTGTTACGCGGGGAATTGGAACTCTCGGATTGAATCCGTTTATCTGTGAGAATAGCTGTATTATCATTATAGCAGATAAAATTCAGCTTTATCCTGAGGAGCTTTATGAAAAGGGGATGAAAGTAATCAGTGCGACAACAGTTCGCAATCATCCTCTGGCCATTCCGCCCCAGGTCAAGAGTTTGAATTATCTCAATAATATCCTGGCCAAGATCGAGGCCCTGGACAACAATGTTCCAGAGGCGGTGATGTATAACCACGAGGGGTATGTTGCCGAGGCGACCGGCGACAATGTTTTTATCGTAAAAGAAGGCGTAATTTATGCCCCGCCTGCTGAGGCCGGTGCCCTGGGAGGAATTACACGAAGGGTCGTTATTAAATTGGCCGAAGCGGAAAATCTCAGGGTAGTTGAGAAAAATCTGACAAGATTCGATTTGTATGTTTGCGATGAATTATTCCTTACGGGAACCGCTGCCGAGGTGATCGGCATTGTCGAGATTGACGGCAGAATTATCAACGACGGCAAACCCGGCCCGATTACTCAATTACTCAGAGACAGGTTCTTCAAATATGCCCACGGAAAGGAGAAATAGCTGATAACCGATACAAATGCGACCGCTATCGGGTATCAGCCAGGTGCTATGCAACAACCGGCACATATCGATATTTCGGCTTCTCTGCCGGACTTTGAAATTCCAGCTTTCAGACATATTAAGAACCGGTTAAATCAGGTTAGAGGATTGATAAACACTCAGCTAACCAGCCGTATTGTTGATTTGACAGGACGGAACCGGTCCGGACAGAAGCGAACGGTTGCTGATATGGACCGGTTATTCGAATATGTACGCAGCCGCAGCGGCAAAATGATTCGACCCGGTCTGGTTTTACTCGCTGGTTCCTGCTGCGGTAATATAACCGACGAGCATATTCGCATTGCTGCGATCATTGAACTGGTTCACAATGCGACACTTTTTCACGATGATGTTATAGATCAGGGTCAGAGACGGCGGGGACAGCCCACTATCAATAGCATTTGGGGCAACGAGTATGCTGTTTTAATGGGCGATTTTTTGTTAAGCAGGGTCTTTAAGTTGTGTGCCGAAATTAAACCGGAGCTGACTAAGGTTATTGCTGATGCTGCAGTCAGGCTTTGTGAAGGTGAGCTGAAGCAGATAATACAAAGGCGGAATTGGCAATTGAGCGAGTCGGAATATATCGATGTCATCACCGAAAAAAGTGCCGTTCTTTTCAGTGTCTGTTGTTCTATCGGTGCTGTTTTAGCCGGGGCGGAAGAGCCGCAGGTTCGGTCGTTATCCGAATTTGGTCTGAATGCCGGTATTGCATTTCAAATCACCGATGATTTGCTCGATATCTCCGGCGATGAAAAAGTGACAGGCAAAAACTCAGGTAACGACCTTAACCAGTGTAAATTGACCCTGGCCTTGATACATTTACTTAAAACTGTCGATAAAACAGAGAAAGATGTGGTGATAAATTCGTATCTTAAGGGAAAAAAGACCGGACAGGACGGGGGTCGTTTTGTGGAGTTATTGGAACGCTGCGGTTCTCTGGAATATGCACGTGCTAAGGCGGGAGATTTTGTCGAAAAGGCGATTCGTGCTTTGGGCGATTTCGAAGACAATGAGGCTAAAGAAGCTCTGATTGAGACAGCGAAGTTTATGGCTGACAGGGCGGTTTAATATCGATTTTATTAGAACTCATCCCAAAACCTCTTCCTACTGCGATTTGCTGCAAATTCCGTGGATCTGCGTTGTCGGCGAAAAAGGTTCTCAACGTGCTTGAAGCACGCCTCCGAGCCTTTTCCACCTCCGGCCTTGTCCACGAAATTTTCGCTCAATCTCGTAACAAAACAGGTTTTGGGATGAGTTCTATGAATTTGGCGGATATTGAGAAAGGCCGAGATTTCACTCGGCTTTTTTTGTTTACATTAGTTATCGAATCATCGATATAAAGTGCCAGGAACTATCAATTCAAGCTGGGACAGCGAATTATTTTTCGACAGTATCATTTATTTTTCATATAATGTGTTCGATGAATGAAAATAAATCCAGCGAAACATTATTTGGCGGCCCTGAACAGGCCGAGACAGCCTCTGCGGCGCCGCTGGCGGCGCGTATGAGGCCGAGAAATTTGAACGAGTTTGTCGGGCAGAGGCACTTTCTTGGGCCTGATAAACTGCTGACAAGAATGCTCGAAGCAGATAGACTGAGCAGCTTGATATTCTATGGCCCTCCCGGAGTCGGTAAGACCTCGCTGGCAATGGTGATTGCGAATTATACGAAGGCTAAATTCCATTATCTCAGTGCGCCGGCCGCCGGTGTGAAAGATATTCGTGATATCATAGGATTGGCCCGCAACAGGCTTGCGGCTAACCGGACCAGGACGGTGCTTTTTATCGATGAGATTCATCGCTTTAACCGCGCCCAGCAGGATGTTTTGCTGGATGATGTCGAGGCGGGAGTTTTGATTCTGATTGGTGCAACTACGGAAAATCCCTTTTTCGCAGTCAATTCACCGTTGATTTCACGCAGTACGGTATTTCGTTTCGAGCCTCTCGATCAGGAAGATATCATAAAATTGCTTAAAACCGCGATTAAAGATACCGAACGGGGGCTTGGAAATTTCGATATCGAACATGAAAACAAAGCTCTGGAATTTTTGTCGGTTATCTGTGACGGCGATGCTCGCAAGGCCCTGACTGCTCTTGAAGTGGGTGTATTGTCACAGGCTGCAAGAAATCCCGACAAGAAAATAAAATTTAATCTTGAAGTTGCCACTGAGTCGATACAACAAAAGACGATTAATTACGACGGTACGGGTGATACGCATTATGATTTGGCCAGTGCGTTGCAGAAGAGTATGCGGGGGTCCGACCCTGATGCTACTGTTTACTGGCTTGCTCGAATGTTGGCCGGTGGTGAGGATATTCGCTTTATTGCACGGCGAATTGCGATTTGTGCGACGGAAGACGTCGGTAACGCTGATCCGATGGCAACAGTTCTGGCTTCGGCGGCCATTCAGGTATCCGAATTCGTAGGTTTGCCGGAAGCCCGGTTGGCGCTGGCACAGGCGGCATTGTACGTTGCATGTGCACCAAAATCGAACGCTTCGGCCTCTGCCGTCTGGCAGGCAATGGCTGATGTTGAGAACCAGCCGACTATGCCGGTGCCGAAACATCTGAAGGACAGCCACTATGCGGCCGCGAAAAAGGCCGGTTTCGGTATTGATTATAAATATCCGCACAATTTCAGGGATGGTTTCGTACCGCAGGAATATCTGCCGGCCGGGGTGAAGAAAAAATATTACATCCCGAAGGACATTGGTTATGAAAAAAATATTCAGCGCTATTTACAAAAGCTGCAAAGCCTGATAGAAAATGGCCTGCCGCCTCGACTTGCGTCGAGAGACGCGGAGGCAGGCAAACCTTTTCAAAACAATGCCGTAAAGAAGGATAGGTAAATGGACAAAGCTCAATTGCGTCGTCAGCTACAAAAAAGCCTGCTTGCAATACCCACAGAGCAGAGGAGTGAAAAATCTCGACAGGCCTGTCGTCATTTGATTTCGATGACGCAGTTTCAAAATGCCTCGACTATTATGATGTATTTGTCCCTTCCTTACGAGGCCGATACGTCGGAAGCGATACTTCACGCCTGGCAATTGGGCAAGATAGTGGCTGTGCCGAAGATTTCGTGGGAGCAAAGGCATATGATTCCGGTGAAAATCAGCTCACTTGAAACGGGTATTGTGACATCGGCTTCCGGTCTGAAAAATCCCATAACAGGTGTGCCGGTGCCGTTCGAGGATATTGATTTAGTTGTAACACCGGCGCTTGGTTTCGACAGGCAGGGTAATCGGCTGGGCAGGGGTGGTTCTTATTACGACAGGTTTTTTGCCAACACCGAGTTGAAGGCTTCCAGATGCGGCTTTGCTTTTACCGAGCAGCTCGTTGACTCGATACCTATCACGGAGCACGATGAGCCGGTGGATTCTTTGGTCACGGATGAAGGTATAATGTATTTTAATAATCAGAAAGGAGTATGATATGGCTCGTTATTCAGCCGGTCAGCGGGGACGGAGAGCTCGAAACCGAATATATACTGTTCTTGTAGTGCTTGTTATTGGTATTGTGCTTGTATATTTTTACGGTCCTTTTGGTAACGGCGAAACTGAAACTGTTAACGAAGGTCCGCTGATGAATGCCAATCCGGATTTAAATGTTCCTGTGATAAGTGAAACGTCCGCAGTAAATGAGCCGCCGATACAGACCGGGCCGGATCTACAATCGGTACAGGAGGGGGCCTCTGCAGGGAAGCCAACTTTAGCGGAAATCCCTTCAGGTCCGGCTGTTAAGCCTAATCCCGCGGCCGAAGCGCTAATTAAGGAAGCTACAGAGCTGCTTGTTAAAACGCCCGTCAAATTGATAGAGGCTCGCGACAAGTTAAACATGGCGCTGCGAATACCTATGAGCGTCGAGCAGAGAAAGTTTGTGAAAGATAAGCTCTCCGAGCTTGCCGATAAATGGCTTTTCAACAGGACAGTATATCCGGACGATCTGCTCTGTGACACTTATCAGGTCGGCAAGGGTGAGATACTTGCATCTATAGGCGAGAAATACAAGGTTCCCTATCAGATTCTGATGCAGGTCAACAACATTACCAACCCTCGTTCACTTCAGGCCAGCCAGCATATTAAGGTTATTAAGGGCCCGTTTAGTGCTAAAGTATATCGTTCGACATTTACAATGGATATATATCTTCAGAATACTTTTGTCCGGAGTTTCATTGTCGGACTGGGTCTGCCGGGCAAGGAGACACCGACAGGGATTTGGCGTGTCGCCGCGGATGGTAAAATGGAACGACCGATTTGGTATGATGAAATCGAAAATAAGACATATTATCCAGAGGATACGGATTATCCTTTAGGCTCAAGATGGATAGGGCTGGAAGGCCTCGAGGGCGAAGCGAAAAGCAGAGATGGTTTTGCCATTCACGGCACAAAAGAGCCGCAGCAACTCGGCACTCAAGGATCGAGGGGATGTATTCGTCTGGAAAACGGTAATGTGATTTTGGTCTATAATATGCTGTTCCCGGTCGATTCGCTGGTGGAAGTTACGGACTGATATTGTATATTTTGTCGAATATCCCCGGATTGTGTTTATCGTTTGGGGTGTATCATAAAGATATCAAAATCGTTCCAGCAACGGAAAATTCCCCCCTGGGTGGTCGAATTTTATATAAAACCGTCTAACAGCACCAATGTTTTTAAATAAATCTTGAAGGTTTTCCTAAAACCGTTATAATCTGCCCATTTCCCGGCAGGCTTGCCTTGGGCGAGGTCGAAGGGAGGAAATTGCTGTTTTGAAAAATATAATGGATAATTCTGGAAGGGACTTGTAGATGGCATTATTATTTGGATACGATGTCGGAAGCTCGTCGATTAAAGCGACGTTGATGGATTCCGATACCGGTAAAGTTTTGGCATCGGCCACCTCGCCGGATAAAGAACTGGAGATTGTCGCAAAAGAAATAGGCTGGGCCGAGCAACATCCATCCACATGGTGGGAGCACGTCAAAAAGGCGACGGCCAAGATTAAATCTCAGGCAAAATTCGATACCGGAGATGTGAAGGCAATCGGCATTTCCTATCAGATGCACGGGCTGGTTGTCGTGGATAAAGATAAAGAGGTCTTAAGGCCCTCGATTATCTGGTGTGACAGCAGGGCTGTACAGATAGGCGAGAAAGCCGCCAGGGATATCGGAGAAGAAAAATGCCTGAAACGTCTTTTCAATCTGCCGGGCAATTTTACCGCCTCAAAACTCAGATGGGTCAGGGAAAATGAGCCGGATATTTATTCACGGATTCATAAAATCATGCTGCCCGGCGATTATGTCGCCATGAAGATGACCGGCGAGATTAAAACGACGCCCTCGGGACTGTCCGAAGGGATAATGTGGGATTTTGAAGGCGATGAATTGGCGGATTTTGTACTCGATAACTACGATATCTCCGGCGAACATATTGCCGAGACAGTTCCTACGTTTTCAGTCCAGGGTGAGCTTACGAAAAAAGCCGCTGATGAGCTTGGACTTTCCGCCGGAACAAAAGTGGGTTATCGCGCGGGCGATCAGCCGAACAACGCGCTGTCACTTAGTGTTTTGGCCCCGGGAGAAATAGCGGTTACTGCAGGAACTTCCGGCGTGGTTTATGGCGTCAGTGATAAGAAAAAATACGACAGGCTCTCTCGGGTGAATGTCTTTGTGCATGTCAACCATTCGGCGAAAAATCCGAGGTATGGCGTGCTTCTATGTATCAACGGCACGGGAATTCTATATAGCTGGCTAAAACACAATTTCGTAGAAAAAGGGATAGACTATCCGCAAATGAACGAGCTGGCTGCAGAAGCTCCGGTCGGTTCGGACGGATTGGTGATTTTACCTTACGGTAATGGGGCCGAAAGGACCCTGGAAAACAGAAATATCGGGGCCTCCGTTCACGGGTGGAATTTCAATATCCATAAAAAGGCACATTTCCTGCGGGCGGCACAGGAAGGAATCGTATTCGCATTGAATTACGGCCTTGGGATTATGAAGGATATGGGGATCGAGCTTAAAACAGTTAAGGCCGGCAATGCCAATATGTTCTTAAGTCCTCTTTTCGCAGAGGCTTTTGCAACGGTTACCGGTGCAAGTGTGCAGCTTTATAATACCGACGGCTCTCAGGGCGCAGCCAGAGGTGCTGGCATCGGTGTGGGTATTTACAAACGCCCCGAAGATGCCTTTGTCGGACTCGAGCCGGTCAAAACTATTGAACCAAACAGTAAATTAACGTCGGCTTACAATCAAGCCTATGAGAATTGGGAAAATATCTTAAAACAACAGTTGTAACAGTATAGATCGTATCTTGTAGAGCCATTTGCAGGATACGAGAAAGGAGTAGATACAATGGCGGAAAAATCTTTACACAGTATATGCAGATGGACATTTAATCCGGGCAAGGGCGGCTTCGTGCCCGGTGATATGCGGCCGGAATGGGGCGGTAAGTTCGGGACGCCGGAGATGATCGAGCTTGTGGCGAAGACGATAAGACCCAGGCTTGCGAAAAACATCGAGCTTGGCATCGAAATGCATTATGACGCCGAAGTTGATAACGATAATGCCGCGGCGGTTGCCGATGCGCTGGTGGGTAACAAATTATACCTGGCCATGATAACACCCGGCGCGCACACTCATTTTGCTTACGGCGGCATCGCGTCACTTGATCCCAGTGAAAGGAAAGCCGCCGAGGATCTGGGCACGGAAACGGTTGACATTGCATACGGCACTTTGAAAAAAGCATGGCACCCTGATATCGATAAAGCACCGGCATTTGTTATCTGGAACGGCTCATTCGGTTATGACATTGCGACCATAGGTATCGGACAAATGTATCAGAACCTCAAGGAAAGCGTCGCTGGGCTCTGCAAGTATGAAGAAAAAATGGGAGGCCACTTGCATATAGGTTTTGAGCCGAAGCCCAACGAGGGACATCCCGCAATGCTGATTCCCACGGTTGCAAGTGCACTGTTATTCTGGATGAGGGTCGAAGACGAGTTCGGCGTTTCGAGAAAGAACAAGGGCGTCAACAAGGAATTCGGCCATTCGGAGATGATTGGCCTGGACCACGTCTATGACACCGTCGAAGAGCTGGATAACAATATGATGGTGCACATGCACCTTAACAGCCAGGGTTACAATGACGGCATAATTTTCGGCGGACCAGGCAAGTATGACATCGACCACGGTGCACGGGTTAACGGCATGAACGTTGCCATCGCCGGACTAATTCAGCAGGCCGGCTATGCCCGCTGGAAAGGTCACGATATGCAGACGCGGGCTTATGACAACGTCGAGCAGGGAATCGACCGGGTGATACGAAGCGTTCTGAGCTGGGAGGCGTGTGAAAAAGCCGCTCAAGAGCTGGACACAAAGGCACTAATGGCGGAACTTACAAAACGAGAAACCGCCAAGGCCGAAGATATGATGCGTGGTGCAGTTGTTGCCGCACAAAAGTATTTCGACGAAATGTATAAGTAAAACAGAAGTTTAAGAATAACATATAAATTCGATCCTGAAGCCGCTGTGAGTTAATAAAAAGATTCACAGCGGCTTTTTATATTATCAGCATGGCGTCGCCGTAGGAATAGAAACGATATCGCTGTTTGACGGCATGGTTGTAAACAGCGAGGATATTTTCCAGACCCGTGAAAGCGGCAACCAGCGCGAGCAGCGATGATTTCGGCAGGTGAAAATTCGTAATCATTGCATCGGTAATCTTAAATTTATACCCCGGTGTGATAAACAATTCCGTCGAGCCGTTTGTCGGTTCGACCTGCGAGTCATTAGCGATTGTTTCGAGCACCCTTGTCGAGGTGGTTCCTACGGCGATAATTCTCCGGTCGTTCTTTTTTGCCGCATTAATGATTGCGGCATTTTCCCGGTCGATACCGAATCTTTCTTCGTGAATTCGATGGTCTTCGAGGTTCTCGGTGCTAATCGGCTTGAATGTCCCCGCACCGACATGAAGTGTTACATTCGCAAAGCTTATTCCGGTCTCTTTCAATTGCTCGATTAGCTGTTGTGTAAAATGCAGGCCGGCGGTCGGCGCTGCAACGGCACCGGCTTGTTTGGCATAAACTGTTTGGTATCGCAATTTGTCAAGCCGAGCGACATCCGGGTCGTCGTCCCGTTTAATATATGGGGGCAGGGGGGGAAAACCAATTTCTTCCAGAATGGTTTGTGTGTCTTTATCGGATATTATTTTCAACCGGCATCTGCCCTGATTGTTTTTTTCGAGCAGTTCCGCCCGGCAGAAATCCCGCTTATTTTTGTCGGCCAAAAATATTTTCTCGCCCGGTTTGATTTTTCTCAGGCCCTTGAGATATACGATCCAGATTTTGTCTGTGCTTTCGGATAAAAATAATCCTTCAAGTTTGGCTCCGGTTGTTCTTCGTGCGAAAAAACGTGCCAGCATGACTTTTGTGTCGTTGAGTACGAGACAATCGCCCGGCATAAGAAAATTGCCGAGTTTATTGAATTTGCCATCTAACATTTCGCCGGTAGAGCGGTTGAAAACCAGCAGCCGAGAGTCGCTGCGAACAGGCAGCGGCTCCTGGGCGATTAATTCCGGAGGCAGTTCGTAATTTAGCTCGTATGTTTTCATAATTCAAAGTTATCAGACCGTTGTTCGAACGGCAAAAAATTTTACCCTCATTAACGAGCTAATTCCAGTGTTTGATTTTAACGGGGGAAATTTAACAAAACCGGCCCTGGGAAAAAAGCGATATTGAGGATGTGAATCCAACTTCCTCAAAACATTTTTCAAGGGTAACGAAAAGATGGCGACAAGAACATTTTTTGACATAGAGGCGACTTCAATCTCTTCATTGGGTCGGAACGAGCTGACCAGGCGAATTAAAAACTTCCACGGCCGATTTAAGTTGGATTTTACGGAAGATTATCTTAGTAAACTCAGCGTTGACAGACTAAGGCATATACTTTTAGCCGCATTAATAAATGCAAAACCCCACAATTAACCGGCTTTTCTCAGATACAGCCTCAATAAGCAACGGCGAATAGCCCACGTATATACTGTTTTGACAAGATTTTTAATGATTCAGATTCGAAATGTGCTACTGCTACCACACGCTCGGTGTGTAGCCTAAAGACCCCCAGCAGCCCTTTTGCAGCCAGTGCAGATCCCTTTTGCCTTCGTCGGTCGTAGGTTGGTAGTCGTTGCTCGGGTGGCCTCGTTCGCGGTCTTTGCCGAATTGTACGGTATCGGTACCATTCCATTTGAAGTAGTTGGCGTGTGTATCTGCGAAGGCCACGGTTGTTCCATTTCCGTGTCTTACAGGTGGGTCGTCCCACCAAAGCTCACGAGTATAGTGTACGGCGTAACTATCCGGAGTTACCCAGCCCTCGTCGATAAAAATGATTCTCGTTGCATGAGAGCTTTTTATATCTGTTGTCCTTTTGATGAAAACTCCCGGCTTGTCGGTTCCTTCTCTCCTGTAGGCGTTAGCTCCGTCCATAGCCGCGTATGTCAACATCTCTCCCCGTGTCCCTGTGGGGCAGCCATATAGTTTTACCTGCTTGACGTAAGGCCAGAGTGCGCCGGCCTTAATACCCTTTATCTGAGTTTGTTCGTCTAATTGCCCGCCGGAGGTGTAATTGCTTGCCCAGCATACACCTACCCACGGGATTTCGTTCGCATGGTAACCGGAACCTGCAAGAGCCTGGCCTACGGCGCTGCCCATAGGTGCGCCGTTGACGATTTTGTTGCTGTTTTCATCGGAGTATAAGGTCCATGCAGTTGCCAGTTGCTTAAGATTGTTCAGGCAGATCGCACGTTTGCCCTGTTCCCTGACCCTGTTTAAGGTGGGCATTAAAATCCCCATCAGGAGTGCTATAATGGCAATAACAACTAAAAGTTCAATTAATGTAAAACCTTTTATTTTTTTCATTTTCTTGATTAGTAATCCTTGAAACCTCGCATCCATTCAGGCCATTCCTGCGACATAAATCCTCCGGCTGTCGTGAATGGCCCGGCCTAGTTATAGGCTTTATGCCATTTCAGTGTCCACAATTCTTTTAGTCCGACTTTACTGACGTGCCAGTCAAGAAAAGCCATCTGAATAAATCCGTCGTGCCGATTGATACATATTCGTCTCATATGTTCTAAGGATGCCCAGCCCATATCTTCTATTGGCGGCGGTGTATCCGTGTCTCTTGGAAAGGCGTTGAACCGCATGGCATCCATCATAAGAGGTATATATCCGGCAAGACCGACATTGGGGGTTCTCCAGTTATATTTAGTCTCGAAATCTTCATAAACTGTCGCGCGGGATAGTGGTGGATTTTCCACCCAGCCATTAATACTGTAGCTGCCCCAGTCTCCTTCGGGATCATAGCCTCCGTCATCTTGGGCGTTGAAAACACCCCAGGCGGAAAATGTATTGTATCTACCATCGGCAACATTATCCGAATCGGCATCAATTGGTTTCATTGCAGTTGGGCAACACATTACTTCTTTATTGTTGTTATAATAGGGTCTGAGCGCGTTAAACCAGTGATTACTATGATCAGTGCCTACACCTGCTTGGAATTTGCCGTCGTTATCTTCGGTGAACATTGAAAAGAAATATGTCCACTGCTTAAGGTTCGTTCCGCAGGTGACTGTCTTTGCCGACTGTTTGACTCTGTTAAGTGCCGGCATTAGTATCGACATTAACAGAGCGATAATAGCGATGACAACGAGAAGCTCGATTAGAGTAAAACCTTCGTGCCCGCGCATATTCATACTCCTTCGATATGAATCTGCATTAAAATCTTCCCTGAACAGTAATTCGGGGTGATTTGAGGCAATTCATACGTATCAAAATTACATCTACACATTTTAGATGTTAACAGAAATTCACATTGTTATCAAGTAAAATTTTATGCTTTGGTGGCATTTTTTATAGGATTTAAGTTGATTTTTGAGCAAAAAAGAAGGCCGGAGCTTTGAGAAACTCCGGCCGTTGTGAGACAGCTTTTTCATGTAGAAAATATACTGCAAACTTATAATATTTTCACTGTCCCACTAAACCAAGATATATGAGAAGAAAAGAGCCATTAATAAATAAAATTATATACGATTTCGTATTGATTGCAAGCATAATTTTCACATAAATATCCGATTTAAAATGAATAACGTATTTTTGGGGAAAAAAGGGGGGATTTTGCTAATTTTCTCACAAATAATACTATATAAACACTTATTTATTGGCTGGTTACGGGTGCTACGCAATATACGTAAATAAGCGGGTCAGAACCGGTGTTTTTGACGTCGTGAATGGTGTTTGGTGGTATATATGAGACTTTGCCCTGGCCGATATCGAAGCTTTCTTTTTCGCCGATGAGCAGCTTTCCCCGGCCGGAAAGAAAGACCAGCATTTCTTCCCGATCCTTTGTGCTATGTTGGCCACAGGACTGATCCGGGGCCAGATATACCCTGCCGGAGCGCATCCCGGAAGTTTGCGGCAGACCAGACAGGAGTCTTTGGTTTTCAGGTTTGTTATTCAACTCTATTATTAGAACTTTTTCTGAAAATCCCATATATTCTCCTAAAAAACTTCATTTTCTGTGTCAAGCCGTCCTATGTTAGATTTTTTTTGCTTTTTGTCAATTATTTTGTTGTTGTGGTAGCACGAATTTGATATTTTTATGCGCCAATTGAGTTATTAACTTTTTTTGGAGGACGAGAAAATGAAGAGATTTATTATTGCAGCGTTGGTTCTTGGCTTGTTTTTTACAGATACTGTCAAAGCCGATGCAACTGTGGCCGAAGTAACACACTGGGACCTTCAGGCAGTAAATTCCGACGGCGTAGGCACGTACGAAGCCTCGGACAAGGTAACCATCACCGGGATCATCCTGAATAACCCGGAAGAAATGCTTAATTACACTCCAGGCACAGTCGGTATGGGCGGCCAGTGGCAAATTTATATACAGGGTGAAGGCGATGATCACGCAGGCACCGCCGTCTTCATGGGACAAAATTATTCTATTGCAGGGGGCTCGGGAAATTATACCGACGAAGAATGGCTTTCCGAATTGTATCGAATTAACTACGACCCGAACACCAACTACATATTAACCGCCGGCGACAGGATTAGAGTAACCGGATGGTACAAATTCTACAAAGGTAAACTTAATATCAATGAGAAACATCAGGTTGAGCCGATGTTCGATTTCGATATCGAGCTTCTCAAACCGGCGGTCGGATTGCCGCAGCCGGAAATCATTACCCTCGATATGGTCAAGGGAGAAAACGACGAATATATCTTCGACGAAACCAGGCTGACGGGCTGCGAGTATTATCAGGCCCGGCTGGTTCGCGTCGATAACGTCAATATCATCGATCCCGAAAACTGGGCTCCCGACGAAACCGTCACAATTATGGATGACACAGGCAGGACGTTCCCGGTAAAACTCGGTGTCGGTGACGGCTTCATAAATTACCCCTGCCCGACGGGACAATTCGACGTAATCGCAATTTTCGACCAGGAAGCTTCCGGATACTCGGTATGCAAAGACGGATACCGGCTCTGGGTTCCCAATTATGACGGCAACGGCCTGGTCTTAACCGACCGAAACTACCATAGAGATAATCTGCTCTACGACGTTGACGCAGACAACTCGGTCGATTAACTCTAACCTTATCGAGACAGGGGATAACTAATCTCAACGGACGCCTGAGATGAACGATTGAGACGTATAATAACGAATGAAGCAGGGATTTACGTTAATAGAAATTCTGATTGTTATCGCCGTTATAGCGATGCTGATGGGAATACTTCTGCCTACGGCTTCACGGGTAAGGGAGCAGGCTAAAGTTACAGCGGTTAATATGGAACTTCGGCAAATCGGTTTAGCCCTTGATATGTACTTCGACGATAATCATAAGTTCCCGCCGACCAAGGCGGACTGTATGACCGGTCTGTTGTCCGATCATTTGTATCAGCTTCCCAAGGCCCTCATTACAGGTCATTATCTACCACCTATGCCCCACGAAGAAGCCATGTCTTCGAGCATAGAGGACAGGTTCAACCGCGGACATACATATAAATACCGGAGCGTCGGCGAGATAATTGTGGATAGAAATAAAATCGACGAGTATATATGGGCAAAGCTATGGATACCAGACGGCTTTCCCGCCATGAGCAGTGTTGCCGAGGAAGAAGGCCGGTGGCACCCCGACCAGAACGAAAGCAGCCTGTTTATGGAAAAAAACCACAGCTCATTTGCCTTGACGTCACCGGTAAGCTGGGTGGTTTTCAGCTTGGGACCAAGGTTCAGCAGCGATTGGCTCGAAGAAAAATTAGGCGCTAATAACAGATACCCTGTGCCTAAGCAGTTATGGTACACGTCGAAAGAACGCAGGGGATTTATTGTAAGAATGCGACTGAAAAACGGAACACAGATAGGATCGTTCGAGTGAGGATTATAGGTGTTTAAATATAGATTTGCATTTCTGTTTTTGTTGTCGGCGACGGCGATCTTATACGGCTGTAAGCCGGGTAACAATTCGGAAAAACAGCCGGAGATTGCTGTTTCCAACTCTTATCTGCGCAGTGTCGTTAAGGATATTTGTGCCGAACAGACGGAGGTTATGAGTTTAGCTCCGCCCGGGATGTGCCCGGGACATTTCGATATCTCTCCGTATCAGGTCAACCAGCTCTGCGAATGTAAAATATTACTGCTTTTTGATTTTCAGGAAAAAATAGGCGACTCTTTATCTCGCCTGAAGGAACGGGGTTTAAAGATACAAACCGTAAAATGTCCCGAGGGATTGTGTCTTCCTGACACATATCTGACTATAGCCCGAAGCGTCACCGATTTGCTTTCACAGGACAATCCAGCCGGAAAGGCGGAATATAAAAAGCGGCTTAAGCAAATCAAAAACAGGCTGGATAATTTGACCACCGGGATTCGGATTAGAATGAAACAATCCAGACTGAACGGCGTCGAGGTTGTCACTTCAGCCCACCAGGAAATGTTTGCCGATTGGCTCGGTCTCGATGTGGTTGCGACGTTTGCCGGAAGCGACATAGAAACACCCGGAAGCATAAATCAGTGCCTGCAGCAGGCAAAAGATAAAGATGTCCGTTTTGTTATAGCAAATAAGCAGGAAGGAACTGTGCTGGCAACGGCATTGGCTAATCGTCTGAACGCTTGTATGATTATATTCAGCAATTTCCCGGCCGGACAAAGTGGTACCACAGGTATGCCCGACTTCGATTGGCTGCTGCTTGAAAATATATCCAATTTATTGAATGCTGGTGAGTAATGTCAGGTGGTTATATAGAGTTCTCGAATGTAAAGGTCGGACGTTCCGGCCGAACAATACTGAACGTTGACAATCTTAATATCACAGACGGCCAATTCATCAACCTGATAGGAACCAACGGTGCGGGCAAAACAACTCTGCTGTGCGTCTGCTGCGGACTTATAAAACCAGACACGGGTACGGTAAAGCTTGCCGGAGTTAATTTAACTTCGCTAAGCGGATGGCGGAAAGTCTCGCTACGTAAAAAAATCGGCTATGTCCCCCAGTCGGCCGAATACAATGCGGACCTTCCCTTTACAGTACGTGAAGTCGTAAGTATGGGCCGGACAAGCGCTAAAAGAATGTGTTCCGTCCTTGACAGCCGGGATTACGAAATAGTGGACTCCTGGCTCGAAGTGCTCGGTCTGAGAGAACAGAGAAATCAGACGTTTAGGAGTCTATCAGGCGGAGAACGGCAAAAGGTTCTGATAGCAAGGGCAATGTCTCAGCAGCCGGCCATTTTAATGCTTGACGAGCCCGGCTCAAATCTCGATTTCAACTGGAAGAAAAGAATTGTCCGTATAGTCGAGAAGCTTCATAAGCAGACATCAATTACCGTTATACTTGTTTCTCACGATGTCGATCTTTTGCCCACAGACGCTGACAGAACAATATTAATGCATAACGGACAAATTCTTGCCGACGGTTCCAGCAGGGACGTATTCGAGTCGGAGAAATTCGATAAGTCCTATGGCTGTAAATTTAAGATAGTGGATTTTGAAGGACGCAGGTACATCTTGTCATGTGATAAATAACTTCAAGGGCCGCACGATAATATGGACCCATTTTTTTATTTGGTTATAGTCGCCGGAGCGATAGCGGGCGCAAGCACGGGTCTGCTCGGAGTTTATATCGTTGGAATGCGAATACCATTCATCGGTATATGTATATCGCATGGGGCGATGGCTGGCACGGTGTTTGCGATTCTTCTGGGTCAGTCACCGATAGCAGGAGCTATCACAGCTTCGATATTAGTTTCCGTCAGTCTGACGGCTAATCGGCCATATAAATCCCGACTGGATACCAATGTTGGACTGGCAATACTGTTTTCACTGACACTCGGTTTGACGTTTTTAGGAATGGGACTTCTAAAAAACAGCCGGTCTGAAATACTCGGACTGCTGTGGGGGAGCATACTTTTTGTTAAAAGGGATTCGGTTATTCTTATAGCCGTTATGGGAATCTTATTGGCATTATTTACTTTCATCTTCAATAAGGAGCTCAAACTGCTGATGTTCAGCCGCTCCATCGCTGCTGCAACAGGTTTGCATGATACCCTGGTTTATTGTGCGTTTATGATAGTCTGCGGCTTGATACTTGCCGTCAACCTGAAGGCAATTGGCGGAATGATGATTTTCAGCCTGATAACAAATCCGGCCGCCGCAGCTTACCAGATTTGCCGCGGGCACAGGTCGGTGGTGATAACGGCAACTTTGCTTGGCGCAACTACGGCGGTTGTCGGCTTTCTATTGTCTTTTTATCTCGAACTGCCGACGGGCGCGTGTATTGTTATCGTCAGTACTCTTGCTTTCGGCCTTGCAGCGGCATATCGCCGTTTCATCAACAGTGACTAACTTGTGAAAGGTTCAGTAATGGTTTGCGAAAAGGTATTAATAATTGAATTGAAGAACGACCCCGAATACCAGCCGCTTTTAACCGGAGTGCCGCAAACCTGCGGGATGCGCTCCGGCAGGGTGTATTTGAAGCCGGGCGAAACCTGCGGTCAGCACAGCACAGAAGACCATGAGGAAATGCTTGTTTTTTTATCCGGCTCAGGTGTGGCTTTGATCGGTGAAGAACAAATTCCTCATGAAGTCGGAGCAGGAAAGGTATGTTATATACCGCCTTTCACTACGCATAACAATAAAAACACGGGTACCGAACCTCTTGTTTATATTTATTGTGTTACACCGATAGGGGATGTAAAAGAATCGCACACAGACTCGGCTCATGACCAGCATGACCATCAATAAATCTTTCTTATTGTTGTCTTGACAAACAGGCCTGAATCTGCGGTCCTGTTGATTTTGTACAACCTGTTTTATAGTGACGGCAGGTTTTTACATTGTTTTTTTATTAATGGAAAGAGAGTGTATCTATGGCAAAATATTTTTTGCTGGGTGTTTTTGTGTTGGCTTTGATTAATTCCGGTCAGGCGGGGGAGACGGAACTTTTTAAATTTTGGAAGGAGCCGTTAAAACAACAAACATACACAGACAATGGAATAGACGTCGAAATCGGCATAACAGGCATATATCAGCAGAATGTCCGCGGCGGCCTCAGTACGCACCGCCGGGCGGGGAGAAATTCGGGCAGCTATGACCTGGAAATCTCGGCGGATCTGGAAAAATTTCCGGGAATGAAAAATTCGAGGCTATTTGTTCACACCGAAGGTTTTTGGTCTAAGTCGGCAGGTATCGACAGTCCTTCGGTCGGCAGTTTTTTCGGGGGAAACGGCGACGCAGTTCCGAGAGATTCAGTCGTTGTTACCGAGCTTTGGTTCGAACAGGCTATGTTCGACGGCAAATTTCTTCTAAGGGTCGGTAAAATGGACCTGACCGGGGGATTCGAGTGCAGCGATTGGCCGGTGGCGTTTGACACCGGTGTTTTTGCAAATGACGAGACAAGCCAATTTTTAAATAGTGCCCTTGTGAATAATCCTACGATTCCTTTTCCGATTTATGCTCTGGGTTTTGCTGGCTATTATAATCCCGTAGAGTGGTGGTACTTTTCCGCCGGTGTGGTTGACGCCCAAAATGATTTGAGAGAAACAGGTTTTCGAACGACTTTTTACGGCGAAGATTATTTTTTCTATATCTTCGAGACCGGCGTGACGCCTATGCTGGATTCGTCAAACGGCTCTTTACAGGGAGCGTATCGAATAGGCATCTGGAATGATCCGCAGCCCAAGGCTCATTCGGATGCCGTGAAAACTTACCGTGACGATGTGGGATTGTACTTAAGTTGCGATCAGATGTTGTTTAAAGAAAATTCCGATTATAGTGACAATCAGGGTCTCGGTGCCTTTGTCAGATATGGATATGCCGACAGCGATAAAAACGATATGACCAACTTCTGGAGCTTCGGCGTTCAGTATCATGGCCTTATAGATGGTCGTGACGATGACGTGCTTGGTGCCGGTTTTGCACAGGGCTTTTTCAGTGATAAAGCATCAATCACTTATATGGAGGATTATGAAAGTGCTTTTGAACTTTACTACAACGCGAAGTTTACGCCGTGGTTGAATATCAGTCCGAGCGTTCAATATATTACCAATCCCGGCGGCAACGATTTATCAGGGGATTCGGTAATATTCGGCGTACGGGCACAAATGTTGTTTTAGGGTCTTTAACAAACAGTAAAAGATTTTATAATTTTGGAAATTTGATAATATATTTTGATGTTTCTGAGGATTTCGTTATGACGGCCGAACTTGGTGCTCTTATCATTGCGGCAACTTCTATCGCGTTCTTCCACACGATACTGGGTCCGGACCATTATCTGCCCTTTATTATGATGTCATGGGCGCGTAAATGGACTGTATTAAAAACATCCCTGATAACCCTGTTGTGCGGCATGGGCCATATAGCAAGCTCTGTCGTGCTGGGCCTTATAGGGGTATCACTTGGATTGGCGGTTAAGGGACTCGTTGAATTTGAATCTATCAGGGGCAACCTGGCGGCGTGGCTGCTGATAGCATTCGGTCTTGTCTATCTTGTCTGGGGATTACGCAGGGCGCTGCGGAATAAACCTCATGAGCACAGTCATGCCCACGTAGATAAATTCATTCATAAGCACGTACACAGTCACAACGAGGAACATGTTCATATTCATGATGATGAAAGGAACGTCAGCATTACGCCGTGGATTTTATTTGTCATTTTTGTTTTCGGTCCCTGTGAGCCTTTGATTCCCATCCTTATGTATCCGGCGGCAAAGAACAGCATGTTCGATGTTATTATAGTGACGTCCGTATTTGGAGTAGTTACCATTGCTACAATGCTGGGGGTAGTTTTGATTTCCAGAACTGGAATAAATTTCCTCCCCTTGATGAAAGTGCAGCGATTTTCCCACGTTATTGCCGGAGCAAGTATTTTTCTCTGTGGTCTGGCTATTCAATTTCTCGGCCTGTGAGCAGAGAGTATCAAAGAAGAAGCCATAGCTCTGAAAACAGCAAGTTTGGCTGCCTAATATACAATTCGCAATTTTTCCCATATATAAAACCGCATTTTTCGGCGATAAATTGATGTTTAGGAAAAAATTTGAGCAATATCAGAAGAAAGTTCTTGACGAATTATACTCTGTAATATAGAGTACTCTGTAGTGCAAATATCAATTTTATATTTAGGAGACTAATACAATGAATGTTTCTAAGGAAGACGCCCGAATATCACTCTCAGCCGCACAGAGTGTTATGGATCAAACCCATAAGGCCATCTCCTCGGCCTATGCCAATCCTTTACTGATATTGTGGGGAATACTTTGGATAACAGCATTCACAGCTACGCATTTTTACGTACATTATGCTTATTATATATTCATGACTATGGCGGTTGTTGGCGGTTTAAGCACTACTGTAATAATCAGGGTATTTCGCTCAAAGGCTCCTGTGAAAGAAAAATCCTCTCCAAAATTTGGCAGACGCGTCACTGCGTTGTGGATTTTCTTATGTATCTATATCATCATCTGGCTTTTCTTATTCGCACCTTTTACAGGTCTCCAGTGTAACGCGTTAATTTGTACGGCGGTGATGTTTGCTTATATCGTAATGGGACTCTGGTTCAATAATCGTTTTATGATTGTACTGGGGCTTGCCGTAACGGCGGGGACACTGGTAGGTTTTTATCTTCTCAGAAATTATTATTGTCTGTGGATGGCACTGGTTGGTGGCGGAGCGCTTTTCGGAACCGGCCTGTATATTAGGTTGCGATGGAGGTGAAAAATGGCACAGCTTGACAATATCATCCATCAGCCGGTTCGATTGCAAATAATGTCGTCACTTGTCAGCCTTGATAAGAACGAGCAGGTCAACTTCACCTATCTACGAAAGCTGCTCAAACTTACCGACGGCAACCTCGGTGCCCACCTGGCAAAATTGGAAGAGGCAGGCTATGTTAAAATCGAGAAGGCTTTTGTCGCCCGAAAGCCGTGTACTTTTATAAATGTCACTGGAAAAGGACGCGATGCATTCGAAGGACACATTGTCGCCCTCAAAGATATAATTCATAGCGGCAAGGGATAGAAAAATGGACGGAAATCAATTTCGACATGGAAAGCCGGAGCGAATAACAAGGAAGTGGTGGTTCTTTCTGATATTTATATTGTTGCAGTTTGTCACTCCGCCGTACGCATCAAAAGGTTACAAGTGGGAACAATGGGGTGATGTAATAAGGCATGCCATAGGAAATGCTTTTATCTATTCGTATTCTGAAATATATCCGGTCTTCAAAATTATTCCTGTTATCTTAATCGCACTTATAATCGTCTTTAGAAACAAATTTCGTCGTTTGTTTAACTTTTATGTCGCCTTTTCTTACATGCTCTTTGCCTTTGGTCAAAATATTGCCGTAACGGAAAAATATGGCTTGTCGATTTGTACAATAAATCTCATAATGTTCCCCGCAGTTGCCGGTTTCTGGATTTGGGAGGCGATTGTCCTTCAAAATGATTTCAGCCCGGCAAGAATACCTTTCTGGAGGTACTGGGTCGTTCCTCTGGCGTTGATGGCATTTTGGTATCCTCTTAACAGGCAAACTTGTATGCCAGATTTCAATCCGGTTTATTTATTCACGAACGGAGCAGGAGTAGCTTTTTGTTTGATGACACCAGTTTATGTAGGGCTGCTCACTCTCTATTATCCGCGAGTCAACATAGCAACATTGAGAGTGACCAGCCTGGTAGGCCTGATTATCGGCTTATATAATATGCCCACAAACTTTTTCGTCAATCCCGGTAGGTTATGGTGGAACGGCGTCTTGCACATTCCACTATTAATTATTTCTTTGTACGGTCTGGTATTATCTTTTAGGAAACAATCACTAATAACGCAAATCAAGGAAAGGGAAAAAGAATGAAAAAACTATTAAATGTATTATTCCTGTTGGTTGTGTCGATGTTGGTGGCTGTTGCGGCGGCGGAAATTTATGCCGGACAGACAGATGCAAAATCTGAAATTACCATCCGTAAAATTGAGCCGCAGACAGTTCTTTATACCATCTATCGAGGTGAATATCAAAAAATCGGAAAGTCCATAGGGAATATATACGGCCTGGCAATGAAAAACCAGATATGGCCGAAAGGCTCTATCTCACTTGTCTATCTGAATAATCCGCAATATGTTTCGGGAGAGCATTGTCTTGTTGAGATTCGGATACCGGTTAGTAAGGAGGCTTTGAAGAAAGCCGGAACCTTTGGTGAAATGACCGATGTCAAGGAATTGAAGGCTATGGAAGTCGCTGTTATTAAAAAACCGGCCGGGCAGATGAACTACACTTCTCTCTACAGCAACATTCATAAATGGATTTCAAAGAATGGTTACAGGACCACAGAAAACGCATGTGAAATCTTTCCCGGCACCAGCGGTATAACCGATTATTCTCAGGTGAATTCTGAGATTATGGTACCAGTGGAAAAGCTCGATTGACCTGTGAAGGAGAAAAAATAGACTGATTGAGGGGATCTAAAGAGCGCATATTTGAACGATTGTCAGGCGTTTCTGTCGGACTATTCAGAACAAATTTGCAAATGGGGGAAAAGTGCGTGCAAATTTTTTTTATTCCGTTACAATTTGCCTGCCGTTAATATAAAATCGAGCATATAAATCAGAACTTAAAGGATTTTTCGTTCCTGCCTGAACGGCAGTGAAGCAAGGAAAGGGAGAATCAAATGAAGGAAGAAATGATGACAAAGACAGTATTGGAGACAAATATCGAAGGTCTTGAGCCGAGCCGCGGCAAAGTACGTGATATTTATGATTTGGGTGATAGGCTGCTCATCGTTGCGACCGACAGGATAAGCGCGTTCGATGTGGTTATGGCCAACGGAATTCCCTATAAAGGCATCGTCCTGACCAAAATTTCTCGTTTCTGGTTCGATTTTCTCGGTAATGATATCGAGCATCACCTGATAGGTGATAATGTAGCGGATTTCCCGGAACCGTTTTGCAACTACCCTGAGCAGTTGGCGGGGCGGAGTATGCTGGTGAAAAAAGTGGAAGTTCTGCCGATCGAATGTGTCATCCGGGGATATCTGGCCGGCTCCGGCTGGAAGGAATATAAACAAAGCGAAACAGTCTGCGGACAGAAGCTGCCGTCCGGATTGAAACAGTGCCAGAAGCTGCCTGAATTGATTTTTACCCCGGCTACTAAGGCCGAGAGGGGCACGCATGATGAAAATATCAGCTTCGAGCGTTGTGTGGAAATTATCGGCGAAGAAGCTGCGGGTTATGTGCGCGATAAGAGCATAGAGATTTTTGAAAAAGCCGGCCGATACGCTGAAAGCAGAGGGATTATCTTGGCCGATACGAAATTCGAGTGGGGCTATTTCGACGACAGACTCATTTTGGTTGATGAAGTTCTGACTCCGGACTCCTCGCGTTTCTGGCCCGCCGATAAATACAAGGTCGGACGTGACCAGGAGAGCTTCGACAAACAATTCGTTCGCAATTATCTTGAGAGCATAAACTTCGACAAGTCCGGCCCCGGCGTGGAGCTGCCCGAAGATATTGCTATAAAAACAAGCAACAAGTACATCCAGGCTTATGAACTGCTCACCGGTAAAAAGTTTATGACATGATTCAGTGACACTTGAATAAAAAAATTGCCACATTTTACTGGATGCAGTTGTCGGTGCTTGCCGGTGTTCATTTCCTGATAGACATGTTCGCGAGTATGCTTCCGGCTATCTTGCCTGCGATTCGTGCCGAATTCGGACTAAGTCTGTCCCTTGGGGGGCTTGTCCTGGTTGCATTGCGCATGACAAGTAACGGCCTGCAACCATTAATCGGTCATTTACGAGATCAGAAGCGAAGACCGTTACTTATACATCTCGGATTAATCCTGGCTATATTTGTTTGTCTGTTGGGGATTGTTCCGAGAGGGGGCAACACATATTTTTGGGTGCTTCTATTTTCCGCGATTAGCGGTATTGGAATCGCAATGGTTCATCCTGAAAGCCTGCGGGCCGTACATCGGCTCAAACGTATTCGACCGGCCGTCAGTACGGCCGTATTTATGGCGGGAGGTTTTTTGGGTTTTGCCGGCGGCGGTGCGATCTCAGCCTTTTTAGTTTCCCACTTTGGCCTGTCAGGTTTGTATGCTCTGGCGCTTTGTCCAATGGTTGGAATTGTCATGGTGATATTGCTGAGAATCCGCCTGGCGGTCGAGCCGAAAGTGCCGAAGAAAAATGATATCCGAACCGAGGACCGCGGGCTGGCTTTCTGGCTGATTATGGCAATGGCAATGCCTGCGGCTGTTTCGACAATGATTCTGGCGTCGTTACTTCCGACGGTGCTTAATGAGCTTGGTTTCGAGCTGACGTTCGGCGGACTTTCCGCCACGATGTTCGGCCTCGGAGGTGCCGTGGGCTCTTTCGTATGGGCAAACCTCGCCGATAAAAAGGGAGAGTTGCGATGTACAATCCTTGCCCTTTTTCTTGTGATTCCATTTCTTGTTGTTTACCTGATGTTTTTGGATCAGGCCATAGCGATTTGGCTGCTCTTCGGGGCTGGTTTTTTTACAGTTGCCGCTTATATATTGATGATTACCCTGGCAAGGCACGCATTAGGATTCGGGCTCGGGCGAAGAATGGGCTTTATTGTGGGCGGCACGTGGGCGTTTGCCGATATCGTTTTTCTTGGTCTTCTGCCGGTTGCCGAACATTTCGGTTCGAATTTTGTTCTAAAATTTTCACCCATAGGGTATTTAATTTCCGGCGTGCTGGGGATTTTTATCCTGTTCAAGACCAGGAATAAATCTCCTCTAACAATAGGCGTTAATTAATCGTCAAGTTGTGCAAATCGATTCCATACGGATAAAAGTCCGGATTTTCCATCATGTTAAAGAATCTTTTACACATTTCAGGCCCGGCACTGTTATTATTAAATAGAAGTTGAGCATGCTCGGAAATAGTGAAAGTTGGAGCTTTGAAAAATGAATTATACAAAGCGTGCGGAGCTTTTCAGGCAGTTAAGAGCGAAGCACATCGGCTGTATATCTTCTGTTCTGTGGAAGTTGACCGGTGACAGGGAGCTTTTCACCGAGGCGATGCAATACACCCTTTTGGGAATGTGGCAGCATATAGAGAAGCTCAACGGCCGTAAAGCAGGAGCTTATATATATAGAATTGTGCTGACGGCTAACTCCAAAGCCTGGCGCGACAGGATCGGCAAAAACGGCCATTTCAATCATACCGAAGGTCAGGAACAAAGTCCCGATGAAAAGCTCAACCGGATTGAACTGGCCGGAATGGTCAGGCAGGAAATAAGCCGGCTTCCGGCTAAGCAGGCAAAGGCGATTGTCATGCGGTACTTTGAACAACAGGATTATGAAAATATCGCTGTTCAATTATGCTGCACTCAGGCGGGAGCAAGATCGCACGTTTCAAAAGCTATCGCAGCTTTAAAAAACAAATTGGCCGTATTGATAGAATAGAGGTCAGAAAATGAATAACGAAAAGATAGAAGAAATCCTGAAAAATATCGGTGCCGAAAAATTGCCGGCCGACGTTCTGGAGATCGCCGAACATAAATCGAGAGATTTTGAAAAGACTCTGACTCAATCGAAACAACCGAAACTTATAATTCTAAGGGATTATATCATGAGAAATAAATTAACAAAATTAGCTGCTGCGGCAGTGATCATTATTGCGGTTACAATAGGCGTTAGTCAATTCCTCGGAGGCACTGTGACTTTTGCCGATGTCATACAACCGATTCTTAACGCCCGCACGATAGTTCTTGATTTAGTTGTAGGTAGTGAAGAAACCGGGCTTCTTGTACACGATATAGTAGTCGGTACTAAAATCAGAAGAACGATACCTAATATGGGACCCACGATAATCGATCTTGATAATGCCAGGATGCTCAGATTGGATCCGCTGGATAAAAGCGCGGTATATGTAGATATCCAGGGGCCTTTTCAGAAAGGGATGAAAAACCACATAGGTCTTGTCCGAGACATTGTGGCTGACATGGAAAACCACCCTGAATGGCCGGTACAGGAACTTGGGCAGCGGCAGATTGATGGCCAAAGAGCTGTTGGATTCTTGCTTAGTGAACCAAAGATGAAACTTACGATCTGGGCTGATACTGAAACGGCCGCGCCGATACGCATTGAGTTACTGATGGGACAGTCACAAACTATTATCAAAAATATCGAGTTTGATGTCTTGGTAGATGAATCGCTGGTTAGCATGGACATACCTGACGGATATACCTTGTATGAAGGGGAACTGGATTATACTGATTTCGACGAGCAGGATTTCATTATTATTCTGCAATTTTGGGCAGAACATGTACTCGGCGGAAATTTCCCGGACAGCATGAGCGCTGAGGATATATTGAAAGTGGCTCCTGTACTTAGACAAAAGGTAGATCAACTGAACATTTCCGACGAAGAGAAAATGCAGATTGGTGCGGCAATGGGGCGAGGATTTATGTTCTTTCGACAACTTGAATTTAGCCGTACCGATTGGCACTATGTCGGCAAAGGTGTGGAATTTGACGATGCTAACACTGCAGTATTCCTGTATCGTCCGAAAGGTTCGGATACTTATCGTGTTATCTACGGCGATTTGAGCGTGAAGGATTCGGCACCGGAGGATTTGCCACAATAATTTGTCTGTAATTCTGAGCGAAGCGAAGAATCTCAAAGGCCGGGTTTTTGGACCCGGCCTTTTTTATGCGCAGAAAAGACACTCATCCCGTGAATCAGCCGGAAGATGGACATTTTCCGCTTAAAATGGGGATTTTTGTTGTATTAAGTCGGTTTTTGGGTACAATTATTAATAGCATATAGCGGGTAGCTTATAGCAGATAGGGAGTATCGAATAAGGAATTAAAAAATGGGGGAAAAATAAACCAATCTGATATCTGAAATTTCAAATGTCGAATGTTTCAAATGAAAAATCAAAGATTCCATATTTAGCCCCAAGGCCAGCCTTGGGGGATTGGCCGAGGCGGCCACGGTTAAACAATTTGAAACAGGTCAAATCAGTGATATCCGTGTAATCCGCGGTCAAAAAATGCAAAACGATTTATCCCCAAGGGAATTTATCCCATAGGGAGCCAATTTATTAGCGTTTAGCGTATGGCGTGTAGCGTATTGCGTAAAGGAATTTAAAAAACAAACCCAATTTACTAAATGTCCAAATGGTATTAACATCAAATGAAACAAAGAGTTATGGCAATTTCAAAAGTCTGATGCGAGTCAGAAACAAACCCAAACAAAGCCAATTTTCAAAACAGAAGACAGATACGTAAGACGGAAGGAAAAGAAATCTTTTTGCAATTTTCCTGTCGCAAAATCGGCGAATACAGCACTATATTGTGAGAACACGAATCCTTAGAGTTTTTTCGAGGTGCAAAGATGTCGGAAAATGACAAATATTACATTGAGCGATGTTTGGATGGCCATCCGGACGATTTTCGCCATCTTGTGCGGCGTTATCAGGCGGTCCTTTTAGCCAACCTTGCCGGCAAATTAGGCAATAAGGACCGTGCCGAGGAAGCCGCTCAGGAAGCCCTCGTGCGAGCTTACTTTAATATGAGCAAGCTCAAAAAACCCGGTTCGTTCTTTTCCTGGCTGCTTGGGATTGCAGACCACGTGGCCAAAGAGCACCAGAGAAAAGAGCAAGTCCGGTACCAGCGCGATCTCGTCCGCTCATTCTCGCAGGAAGTACCACCCGCGGAACTCTCACAGGATTATGCTCTCGAAGCGGCAATCGCGGAACTGCCGGATGCGTACAGGAAGGTGGTTTTGCTGCGGTATTACGGCGAAAATTCCTGTAACCAAATCGCCGAGCAGCTCGATATGCCGCTTGGAACAGTAACAAAAACATTATCAAGGGCCTATGCCATGCTGCGTCAGTCGCTGCAACAGCAGGAACGGGCGGAAGTTTATCCCGAAGGGATTAATGAGGTGTAAAAATGAATTGCGCAGAATATAAAGAACTCTTAGTCGAATATATCGAGGGACTGTTGGACGAATCCCGAAAACAGCAAGTCGCAGAGCACCTGAAAAACTGCCGTAACTGCCGGGCCGAAGCGGCACAGCTCGCGAATCTTCACGACCGCCTTGTCAATAACGGCAAAAATGTCGCTCGAAGCAAATTTGAAGACAAGGTCATGGATAAAATTGTCCGTGAGCAAAACGTCCGGCTCAAAGCAGCAGCCAAAGCAGGCTCGGCCCTCAAGCTAAGGAGTATCATTATGAAAAGTCCATTTGTAAAAATTGCCGCTGCGGCAATCATTATTATTGCCATACTAATAGGTATAAATCCATTTAAACCTTCCATAACGTTTGCACAGGTTGTCAAGCCGATTCTAAATGCGCGGACAATGATTTTCGATATGATTTTAGGTGCCGATGAAACAGGTATGGTCATGCATGAAATTGTCGTTGGCCCGCGAATCAGAAGAACTATGTCGAATATGCCGAATATGATCATGGTTATCGATCTTGACAGCGAGAATATGCTCGTTCTCGATTCCGAGGCAAAAACCGCCGTCTATGCGGATATCGAGGGTGATCTTGGGGACAGAACCAGAAGCTATATCAGGTTCGTTCGCCAGATCATAAAAAAGTTACAGGACGGCCAGGTCGAAGATCTCGGCGAGCAGATGATCGACGGGCGAAAGGCAGTCGGATTCGTAGGCAGAGGACATAACGAAGAGGTGACAATCTGGGCCGATGCTCAAACCGCCGTTCCGATACGGATAGAGGTTCAGATTGGGCAGGATTTGGCCTTCATTATGAAAAACTTTGAGTTCGACGTGGATGTGGACGAATTGCTGGTGAGTATGGATGTGCCGTCTGGATACACACTGAAGGACGCTCAAATGGATCTTGGAAACGCTACCGAACAGGATTTCGTCGAAAGCCTGAGGATCTGGGCGGAAGTAATTCGAGACGGCTCGTTTCCCGAGGCCATAGGTACTGTAAATGCTATGGAACAAATGCCTGTGCTAATCCAAAAGCTCGGCCAGATGCAGGTCACTGAGGAGCAGGGGACAAAAATGGGTGTGAGTTTTGGAAAAGGAATGCTGTTTCATCAGATTGTGGAAAGCCAGGGCCAATGGGGCTATACCGGTGCCGGAGTGAAGCTCGGCGATGCGAGTAAGGCGGTCTTCTGGTATCAGCCGCAAGGCTCCTCGACCTATCGTGTCATCTACGGTGATCTTACTGTCAAAGATGTCGCACCGGAGGATTTGCCTCAGTAAAAAAAACAGCAATAGATCAAACAGGCCGGGCCTCATCGCCCGGCCTTTGGGGGATTTTGGGGAATGCAACCTGCATGGGGGCAGGATTCGCAAAAATTCCATTTTTCTTATACTAAAATGCCTTGCTGAATTGTTATATAGTTGATAATCGATTGTCATAAATTCGGTAAGGTAACTTTTAGATGCTGGAAGATAAGCTGCTAATATGGAAGTTCAATCGCGGCAGCCGCGAGGCCCTGCGGGGAATTTACGAAAAGTACAAGGACGATTTGGTGACGTTAGCGGCCGCTCTGTTAACCGATGTAAATTTGGCCGAAGATGTTGTGCACGATGTGTTTGTCTCCTTTATCGAGTCGGCCCGGAAGTTTCGGTTGACCGGCAGTCTTAAAGGTTACCTTGCGACGTGTGTTGCGAATAATGCACGCAACAAGATCAAGGCCAGTCAAAGGCGCTATAGTGCGACGCTGGATGAATTGAATCCGGCTGCAGCGGATTCGGATAGTCCGGAACATCGAGCGATATTCGGAGAAAACCTGAGCCGACTGAGCTATGCCCTGGAGCAGCTTCCATACGAGCAGCGGGAAGTTTTGATCCTGCACTCTTACAGCGGGATGAAATTTAAGAAAATCGCCGCCCAGCAGAAAGTTTCAATTAATACCGTGCAGGGGCGATACCGGTACGCGATGGATAAACTGCGGTCAATGTTAAATGGTGACCCGCTGCACTCCCGCCGTTTTGCTTTGCCAAACGAAGCAGCGGGGGGAAACGCAGGGGCAGGAGTGCGAAAATGAGACCGGCAGATAATATAAATCAGTTAATTAGAAAATTGAAATTAAAAGCCAGTGCCGATTTGGATAAAAGAGTCCACGATAAAATTACCAGAGCACCGGCCAAATTAAACCGGAAAGAATCGGCTCTAACAAAGCCGAATATATGGAGTAATATAATGAAAAATCCAATGACAAAATTAGCCGCCGCCGCGGCAATAATTATCGCGGCACTGATCGGTTTTTATACTATCGGCAGTCCCACACCTGCCTTTGCTGAGATTGTTCGGCCGTTCCTTACTGCGCGAACTGCAACATTCAAAATGTCTATGAATGTTGAGGGAGCTCCCCCCCAAAACTTCGATTGTATGTACGCCGAACCCATCCGGATGCGTCAGATCAGCAAAGAACAAGATGCCGTTGTTATTAGTGACTTGATGAAAGGAACAATAGTTACCCTTGTTCCGGCACAGAAAAGAGCGTATGTGATAGAAATGGAAAACATGCCGGAAGACCAGGACCAAAGCGGATTTAATATGTTTGCCCATATCAGAAATCATATTTTGGATGCTCAGGAATCCGAGGATGCTTCGGTAGAATTTTTAGGCGAACGTAAAATCAACGGCCTGACTACTATTGGTTATCATGTTAGCAAACCCGGCATCGACATGACCATCTGGGCCGATCCGGAAACTAAATTACCCGTTCAATTAACAAATACTACGGGACCGGCTACCTACACGATAAGTGACATTGTTTTCGATGTAGAACTGGATGATGCTCTTTTCAGTTTGGAGATACCCGACGATTACATCGTCCATACAAGGCAGGTCGATGCATCCGAGCCGACGGAAGATGACCTCGTCAATCTGTTCCGTATTTGGGCCGAACACATGGACGGCAATTTGCCTTCCACTTTTGAAATGAGTGTCATAACGGAATTTATGCAGTATCAGCGGAAGAAAATGAAAGACCAGGGTATCGAGCTAACCGAGGAATCTGTATTGGAACTGCAAGACATTATCCAGGAAATAAACCGCGGCGGAATGTTCGTGCAGGCCCTGCTGGCCGAGAGCGATTGGCATTACGCCGGCAAAGACGTTAAATTCGGCGATGCGGATACGGCGATATTCTGGTATAGGCCGCAAGGCTCGGCGACTTATCGCGTTATCTATGGCGACTTACACGTCGCAGATGTCGCTCCGGAAAATCTGCCGAATTAATTACAACAATTGTAGTATCCATAAAAAGCCGGACATTGCTCAGGATAAAATTGTTCGGCTTTTTTTGTTGGTTTTTGGGCTAAAAAGCGGGATTTTAGAAGAATTTTCACAAAAATAATATTTTTTCGTTGGCGCCTTCTACAAACGTAGTAAAATAACTTCTACGATTGTAGAAGGAGTAAAAGTTATGAAACTGACAAAAGCAGAATGGCAAATTATGAACGCACTATGGCAGGACAATCCCGCCACGGCGAGAGAGCTGATGGAACGCCTGCCCTCGCGTATCAGCTGGGCCTATACGACCATTAAGACAATGCTCAACCGGCTTGTGGACAAAAATGTTGTCACCGAACAAAAGAACGGCAACACGAGTTTTTACAAGCCGTTAGTCTCACAGCGAAAGGCCAGATCGAGCGCATTCAAGTCACTGCTGGACCAGGCGTTCAACGGCGCGACCGGCCCGCTGGTTCATTTTTTGCTCGAAGAGCAGAAGCTCAGTAAAAAACAAAGACGGGAAATCCTCAATGTCCTGCAAGGGGAAATCAAAGATTAAGGTTTATAGATATGGTCGATGCGATTAATAATATAGCACTTATGTGGTGGGATTGGATGGCGGCGATGTTCTGGCAGGTTAGTCTGCTGATTATCCTAATTGCATGTCTTGATACGATAATCAAGCGATGGGCCTGGCCGCGGCTGCGTTATGCTCTCTGGCTTCTTGTATTGCTCAAATTAGTGCTTCCCCCCGACATTTCCATGCCTGGCAGTTTTACTGCGAGAATGCAGCCGGTGACTGATCGAATCGTCGATAGCATGACAAGGGAACAGCCTGCTGCCTTCGAGGAATCGTCTGCTGAAATTCAATACGAACATTTTACAATCGTGCCGGCGGTAATAAGCACCCCGACACGAGCAACTGTTAGAACTCTGCCGCCGATACGAGCCTTCGGAGATTATGCAGTTGAAGCTTCGGCCGATGAGCCGGCACCTTCTGTCAGGCTTCTGTGGCAGTTCTATGCAATGGTAATCTGGATTTTCGGAATGACGGTACTCGGATTCTGGCTGATTTCCAGATTGTATCGTCTCCGCAAAGGCCGGCCCCAGACCGGCTCGGCCTGTTCGATTCCACAATCGTTCCATAATATGATGTTACGATGTGCGCAGCAACTGAAGCTTCGCCGGATTCCGCGCATTGTTGTAACGAAAAAAGTTGTTTGTCCCGCAGTTTTCGGAGTATTCAGGCCGGTGCTGCTGATGCCGAAAGGTTACTTGAGCAAGCTTTCACGAAAGGATGCCGAGCACATGCTTTTACATGAGCTTGCACATATAAAGCGGGGCGATCCTGTTGTTCACGGCTTTTATTTAATTCTACAAATCGTGTATTGGTTTAATCCGCTTCTGTGGCTTGTACGCAGACAGCTAATCCATCTGAGAGAGTTATGTTGTGATGCTACCGTTGCAGGTTTGTTAAAAAACAGAACTTGCGAATATCGCGAAACATTAATCGATGTAGCCCGCCGATTTCTGACCAGGCCTGTTGAGCCAGGCATTGGTTTGCTCGGATTGTTCGAAGATACGAACAGGCTCCTGGTCCGGCTAAGCTGGCTGGAAAAGAAAACCTGGAGGTACAAAAAAATGAAAAATGTTATTGTCATCACAATTATTGCTCTTATGATCGCCTTCGTACTGCCCATGGCTGTGGGACGTGAGGCTCCTTCCGATGAAGATTACTTCGTCGGCACCGACCAAAGCAAAAAAGAGTCACCTCTGAGCAGCGAAGAAAACGTGATTAAACAAGATAAGGAAAAAGAACAGTTGCTTCGGGAGATGCAGGCACTTAAAGTTCAGTTGGAAAAGCTGAACGCTCAAAAACAAAATCTACAGAAAGAGCTTTCATCTTTAGAAAAGTCCCGAATGTCGGCTGATAAATCCAAAGAAAAGGCATTGGAAGTCAGTAAGAAAGCAAAAGCTGAAAAAGATAAGGCACAGAAGTATTCGGCCGAAGCAAAAAAGTACAAGCATTGGGCCGAACAATGGACAAACAGCGAAGAATTCAAACAATGGCAAAAAGATTTAGAAAAATGGTCAAAGCAAATCCAGAAATTGCACCAGAACAACAACATGCATAACTGGGCCGTCGATCCGGAATATAAAGAAGCCTTTATGGAATGGCATCAGGAAATGCAGCAGTGGCAAAACAGTGATGAATTCAAAAACTGGCAGCAGCAAATGAAACAATGGTTAAGTAAAAAGCAGGATTGGCAAAAGCAAATGCCGCTCAATCCAGACGCACATGCGGATGAAGATTCCGAGCCAATGGAGATACCAACGATACACCCGAGCCCTCCAATGCCTCCAATGCCTAAAATGCCACCATTACCATCAATGCCCCCAATGCCGGAAGATTCCACAGTCTCAGTGGATGTTGTAGAGCCGGTTTTACCTCATCCAAATGTTGAAATAACACCGAAAAGTGCTCTCTCTGAAGTCGTTGTTCCTATGGTTAAGAGGATTGAAGTTCCTGTACAAGTCACTGTACCGGTTGTTGCGACACCAGGCTCTCGCCTGACCGCTCAAACCGGAAAGCCGGGCATAAATATCCAAAAGGATAAAGACGACGAATTCGAAGCAAAGAAAGAAATGGATTTTACCACGAAAATTCAACCGGGAACTCCGTTCGTTGTGAGAAATAAAATCGGCAAAATCGTTCTGAATCCCAGTAAAGACAGAAATTGCACCGTCAAGGCCTATATCCGGGCAACCGCCGATACCACGGAAAAGGCACAGGAATTAGCCGATCAGGTGTCAATGAACACACATTCTTCCAGGGAAAAATTCTACTTCGAGCCTGTCAAATCGGGAGATGATAAATGGAATAATCTCAATGTGGACCTGCATATCACAGTGCCGTCCGGTATTGCCCCGGATATCTCGACCGATGTAGGCTCTATAGAAATTAATAATCTAAAAGAGCGGATAAAAGGTATCACCAACGTTGGTTCGATCAAGGTTGTGAACGTTACAGGAGATATTCAGTTAACGACTAAAGTCGGTGATATCGAATTTATCGCACATAAAGGTCTCTCTGCGAAAATACAAGCGTCCACAAAAGTCGGGTCTATCAACAGTGAGCTTCCTCTGGAAATCAAAAAGGAAGATTTTGTTTCAAGCACAGCCAAAGGAACCATCGGCTCCGGTGAAAAGGATATTCGCCTGATAACCGAAGTAGGGAAGATTTTCATTAGGAAACAATCTAAGGAATCCTCCGACAACAACCTTGAGAAGTCAGTTTCGGTGAGAACGATCACTCAAAATAATGTTATTACCGACAGACCTGCCGCGGCACAATTGTCTTCTAACGTGGAATTGTCGTCTGGTGATAGTGTGCGAATGGTCCGGTCTATCGAAGATAGTCAGCAGGGTAATCTCAATGTAATCAAGCGCGTTGAGATGATGAAAATCCCGATCTCACCGGGCTCAGTGCTGGAAGTCTCGAATGAAGACGGTTCCATTACCGTAGTTGGTTCGGATACGGACGATTGCCAGGTCGATTCGACTTTCACAATCAAGGCTCCCACGGCGGAAGCGGTAAAAGCACTCTCAAAAGAAGTATCTTTAAACATTACTCCTACGAGCAAGGGATTATCTATAAAGGTTGACCATCCTAAAAATACACTGAAAAATCACTCGTATCAGGTGGACTTGCAGATTATTGTCCCCGGAAATATGAACTTAATACTTAATAATGAAGACGGAAATGTTCAGGTCAGAAACCTTGAGGGACAAATCCAAATCGGTGTTGAGGACGGGGACATTGTATGCGAAAATATCACGGCGGATGTTCGTCTTGTCTCCGAGGACGGAAACATAGACATCAGGAAAAGCAAACTCGCCAAACTTACCGTCAGGAAAGAAGATGGAAACGTAAAATGCGATAATATCTACGGTGATTGTGACATTCTGGTCGAGGACGGTGATGTGATAATAAGCTATGCCGAAGACTTGACCGAAAATTGTACTTGCGTCGTGCGCGGCGATGACGGGAATGTCACCATTAACAGAGGCTCATTCGCCGAGTGTCGGATAAAAATGGAAAGCGGGAAAATTGAGTGTGACAAGGTCAGGGGTAATCTCGACTTCAAGCTTGAGGACGGCCGGGTAAACGTGAATTATGCGGACAATATACCTGAAAGCTGCACAATCAACGTACAGCTCGAAGAAGGAAGTGTTAAATTGTCAGCTCCCGGCGGTATGTTTCCCGCAGACGGCCCGTCCCAGGCAAAAAAGAAGGACGAGGGAGCCGAATGGAAAACACAGGTAAGCACTTCCGGTGGCAGCCGTACTGTTAACCTTAAAACTGATGAAGGCTCTATCAAAGTCGAAAAACGATAGAGCATAGCGATCTTCTACACATACTCTTTCAGAGCGCTTGGTGCTGTCTCGGAAGCGCTGAGCGTGCCGTCAAAACCGGGTTTTTTGCCCGGTTTTGTCGTTTTTAAATCCAAATAAAAAATTAATCCCACCCAAAAAAAGATTTTATTTAGAGCAAAATGTATCCATTCGTCGTTATGTTAGTAACAATCGATTGTTACAATGTCAGACAAGGTGGTTAGAGATGTTCGAAGATAAAATACTCTTGTGGAAGTTCAAATGCGGCAGCAGGGACGCTTTTCGCCTGATCTACGATAAGTATGCCGGTGATTTATTAAACCTTGCTGCCAACCTTCTGGCCGACAAGAACCAGGCGGAAGATGTTGTTCAGGATGTGTTTATCTCGTTCGTCGAATCGATAGAAAAGTTTCGTCTGACAGGATCCCTTAAAGGCTATTTGGCAACTTGCATCGCCAATCGTTCGCGTGATTATATGCGGAAAAAAAAGCGTGAACAAATTGCGGCGGAGAATCGATCCGGACGTACAACGCCAGGTGTAAAAAATCCGCTCCAGTCGGCGATCAATAGCGAAGAGCTGCTCAAATTAAGTCACGCTTTAACCGAACTTCCGTATGAGCAGCGTGAGACACTTGTGCTTCACTTGCACGGCGGTATGAGATTTCGACAAATAGCCGGAATGCAAAATGTTTCAATAAAAACAGTTCAAAGTCGGTACCGATACGGTTTGGAAAAGCTGCGGTCAGCCCTTAACGGTGAGGTGAAAAAATGGGACCAGCGGAAAATATTGAAAATAAGATAAAGAAGTTACGTTACGAGACAAACGCCGAAGCACATAGGAAAATTCTCGACAATGTGATACAGGCGATTGACAAACGTGAAGAACAAAAGACCGGCACGACAGCGCCGGATATATGGAGAACGATTATGAAAAATCCAATCATAAAATTAGCAGTTGCGGCAGCGATAATTATTCTCGTTTATGCAGGCATAAGTCAGATAAGCGGCAATGGGGCAAATGTGTATGCGGGTATTGTCGAACAACTGGCAAACGCCCGCACTATGACTTATAGTATATTGACCCGCACACCAGTTGAAAGTATGCCGACTTTGCGGCTGGAGATGGCGTTCAAAGAGCCGGGACATATACGAACGACAACAGCAGACGGTTACATAAACATTATTGACTGGACACAAAACAGGGGCATTTCCATTTGGCCGCCTGAAAGACAGTATATCGACTTCGAATCGATTAACACTGAGCATGACCCGGCCAAAAATTCCTTTTTAGTCGTCGAAGAATTAAGGACGCTTCCTTCCCGTGCCGACGAGGTGCTTGGAGAGAAAGAAATAGACGGCAGGGTGCTCCAGGGCTTCCGTGTCGCTAAAAACGATATGGTCAATACCGTTTGGATTGACCCACAGACGGATCAGCTTGTGCGAGTGGAAATTAAATACACTAACGCTCCGGGTATGAACACAATCATGACCGATTTTCAATTCGATGTCGAGCTTGATGATTCTCTGTTTAGCCTGACTCCGCCGGCGGACTACACACGTATGGAAGTTCAGGCGGATGCCTCGACATTAACCGAGCAGGACCTGATAGAGTACCTGCGTATGTGGTCCACATGGACAAAAGATACTACGTTCCCACCTACATTCAATCCTTTGGAACTGCCGAAGATTACCGCCGAAATGATAAAGCAGGGCAAATTCGGCGAAGGAGATACATCGGAACAGGATCATAGTTCTGAGGCGATGGGAATGTATCGTGGTATAATGTTTGTTACCCAGTTACCCGCGGAGAGTAACTGGCGTTATGCCGGTGAAAACGTGCAGTTTGGCGATGCTGCGGCGCCTGTTTTCTGGTACAAACCTGCAGGCTCACGAACATATCGTGTCATCTACGGCGACTTGACCGTTAAAGATGTCGCTCCGGAAAATTTGCCGGAATAAATTAACTATAAAAAGTTTCTTACGAAGGCCGGGCTTTATTGCTCGGCCTTTTTCGTTTTATTTAGCTCGGTTTTATATCGGATTATTTTTATAACTTCCAGGCCTTGGCAAAGGCGCGGAAGCTGCGGTCGTAGGTTTTCTCCACATCATCGGGGAAACAGCAGGCGGGGAGCTCCTTCATGGCCAGATGATAGCTTATACATTCGCAGCACAGACCTTTTTTGCTGCAGCCGGGATAAGAACAGTTGCAATTTTGCAAATTTTGCTGTTTGTTACATTCCATATCAATAATCCTACCCTGGTTTTAATTTCTGACTTCAAGTCTATAAAGATTTATGCTGTAACCGGGAACAGTCAGTTGGTTCGAGATGTTTGTAACCTTATTTTCTTTGATTGTAACTTTCGGCTCTTTCCCCGGTTCGTTGTATGCCATCGGGTCAGAATGTGCAATTACCCAGACAGTGCCTGCTCCAGTTAGATTCGCACCTTTCAGGTCCGTTGTAATTTGTTGCTGCTTGTCGGTCGTATTGACTACTCCGATTGTCAGAGCCTTACGGTCCTGTGTCCATGCTGCTGCGATATCCAGGGAGGGGTTACTGTTTGTAATTTCCACCGGAATTGTTCCGTAATGGTTTCTGTACAAAGCCAGCGGCAAACCCGTAGCCGCGAAAGATACATCTGTCTTGGTTGTTTTTATACAGCCAATAACATTGACAGTCTGTGCGTAAAAAGCAAGGTACATAATATCCGATTGCCTGTAATATTCGTGCAAACCAGCGGCTATTCCAAGTGCATCCTGCATGAAGTATCTTCTTCCCAACTCGCCGTACCAATAAGCATCTTCTGGTTTCAGTTGATCACCTTCGCCCGGAGAATAGTTCCAGTAGTTCCATTCAGTTACAGCTACTTCGATATCTTTGCCTTTAAGCTCATCAAGTTCCTGGCGAAGCTTACGATGATAATCTGTTTTTTCTAAGATTTTATCTTTAATCTGTGCTACATGTTTGGTGATATCGGGCATAGTCAGGGTGCAATAAAAATGCTCTGCTATTTTATCGATATTATCAGCACAGCCCTTCATTAATCCTCTGCTCCAGTCGGTCTCGACGTCTCCAGAAGCAAAACAAATAATATCCGGATCTGTTTCACGCATCTTTTCAACTACCCAGTTATGTTTTATGACATAATCTTCAAGGCTCATATATCCGAGCTGCCAGTCACCCCACATCTCATTTCCTACACACCACAAACGAACATCGAAAGGCTCGGCAGAGCCGTTGACTTTACGTAATGTACCCATTGGAGTATTTACTGAACCATTGGAATATTCCAGTTGAGCAGCGCATGAATATGCATCGCCGTAACCGGTATTGGTCGTAATTAGCGGCTCAGCGCCTACGATTCTGCAAAAATTAATAAACTCGTGCATGCCGAAATCATTATGCTCGACGCCGGTCCATGCAGGATTCGTTCTCGGCGGACGTTTGTCCCTGTCGCCGATTCCGTCGCGCCAGTCGTAGCCGCTCACAAAATTGCCTCCCGGCCAGCGATATACAGGAGCATTGAGTTCTTTAAGAACCTTCAGTGTATCGGCTCGCAGGCCGTTGACATTATCCGCAGGCATAATCGAAACTGTACCGACAAAACATGAGCCGCCATCGACTTTAATTTCCAGTTTGCCGCTTGTAGTATCGCCTTCGCTGGTCAACCAGAAAGGATATTTTACATATTCTTGCTCTATTGTCTTGAACTGCATTGAGTCCTGCTGATTATTGCCCCAGACTAATGACACTGTAACGCTTGGATTTCCTTCTTTTGTTTTAAGATAAATATAACCTGTATAATCCTTGCTTTTAATCAGTCCAAGATCGAGTTGCCTTATGCCGCCGCCGGCTTTAATTAACGGCGTGTGGTCTCCGACAAACGAATCTTCCTTTACCATAGTCACTGAATCTGCGGAACCGATAATTTGCCACGGCGAAGCTCCAACTACCTGGAATTGGCTCTCAGGAAGAATGGCTCGTGACGTTACGTATGGATCATAGTTCGCTGTTATGTGATGATAAAATTTCCTGTCTTCCAGCATTTCCGCCCAGATTCCACCGTAAACACATCGTCCGAGATGTTCTATGAATTGCCCATAGATATAAGGTGAAATCGGCTCGCCTGTTTTACCGGCGTCGATTGTCACTGAACGTTGTTGTCCGAAGACAGGTGAAAAAGTGCCGGTAAAGATGATCGCTGTCAAAAAGATGATACATAAATGGCGAATTCTGAACATCTCTGTTCTCCTTTCAATTTTGCACCACAATTGTCGCTCATTTGTCCCGATAACAAACAAATTCATTCCGGACGAGATTATATCTGACATCAGGAGAAATGCAATTCTATAATGTCTTTGTCGTTCAGGACGTGGTTTCGCTGGGCGTTTTGGCCGTCATAAACGCCGGTGCCCCAGATTTTTGCGGATTTTAACTTTTCAGCTAACTGGCGGTGAATATCGGTAGCTAAGTCCATGACGGTCGAGCCGACGGGGAGTGTGAACGGCTCGGTCATATCGGCGGGTTTGCCCGGTGGTTTGGCGTAAATACGAATTATTCCTAACAACTCGAAGAATTTTGCCGAGAGCTTTTCAAGACCGGCTCCGGTTACCGACGATATTTCGATTAGTTCAAATGATTTTTTGCAGCTATTTTTCAAAATCTCAAACGCACCGGCTTTTGCTATATCTGCTTTCGTACAGATACAAAACGCCCTCTTACCGAGTGCATTACCCTGGCCGTCGAATGCCGGCGTTTCACTGTCGATCAGCAGGCTTCGCGACTCGAGAAAATCCATGCAAACATTCATTTGCTCCTGCACATCGCCGGACAGGTCAATTACTATTGCTATCAGGTCACAATTGCGATATGTCCCCACCTGTCCGGGTGCAACGTAGTCCGCAGTAACAGGCGGCATATCGACCAATTGTATCTGAACATCCTCGAAGCTCACCATACCCGGCACCGGTGCACTCGTTGCGAATGGGAAATTCGCCACGTTGACTTTCGCGTTGGACATCGCCGCGAGGATCGAACTTTTGCCGCAGTTCGGTGTTCCGAGGAGCACGATTTGCCCGGCGCCGCTGCGAGGAACGTGGAAAATATCGGTGTGTGTGCCGCCTTTTTTCTGTGCGGGGGCCTCTTTGAGCTTGCTTAGTTTCCTTCGCAGGTCGGCCTTGAGATGGTCCGTCCCCTTGTGCTTGGGCATAACTGAAAGCATTCTCTCGAGCGCGAGGATTTTCTCCTGGTTCGTCGTAGCGCTTCTGAACCATTCTTCAGCCTTGAAATATTCCGGTGTCAGATTCGCAGGCACTAATTTTATATCCTAAGCTCTAATATCTAAATTCTAAACAATATCAAAACTTAAATTTCAAATGTTCAAAACATAAGTTTGAAATCTCATGGTTTCGATATTCGGATTTTAACTTATTCTGTCACTTTTTCTGCGACGAGGTCTCCGACTTCTGAGGTCGAGTAACCCATTCGTCCGGCCTGCATGGATTTTAGCTTGTTGGCAGTTACGAATTTCACGGCGTCCTCGATTTCCCCGCCGGCCTCTTCTTCGCCCAGAGTTTCCAACATCATTTGTGCGGCACAGATGGCCGCCAAAGGATTAATAACACTTTTGCCGGTGTATTTAGGTGCGCTGCCGCCTATCGGCTCGAACATGCTGACGCCTTCGGGGTTGATATTTCCGCCGGCGGCGATACCCATTCCACCCTGAACCATGGCACCTAAGTCGGTAATAATGTCACCGAACATGTTGCCGGTGACAATCACATCGAACCACTCGGGATTTTTCACCATCCACATACATGTCGCATCGACATGATAGTATTCCCTTTCGATATCAGGATATTCTGCCTTGCCCATTTCATGGAATGCACGCTCCCACAGGTCATAGACGTATGTCAGCACGTTTGTTTTGCCGCACAAAGCGAGAGTATTTTTATCGCCTTTGCCGCGAGATTTTTTGCCGTACTTTTTGGCGTATTCGAACGCATATTTCAGACACCTGTCAACCTGAAAGCGGGTATAGACGGCCGATTGCACCGCCACTTCGTGCGGCGTACCTCTCATCGTGAAGCCACCGGTTCCGGTGTAAAGGTCGCCGGTATTCTCGCGGACGACAACGAAATCCACCTCGTCGGGGCCTTTATCTTTTATCGGTGTCGCAACGCCGGGATAAAGTTTAACCGGACGCAAATTTATATATTGGTCCAGCTCGAAACGGGCTTTTAACAATATTCCCTTCTCGAGAATGCCGGGCGCAACGTCCGGATGGCCGATTGCACCCAAAAGAATCGCGTCGAATTTTCGAAGCTCCTCAATGGCACTATCGGGTAGGGTCTCACCCATCCTTTTATATCTTTCGCCGCCGAAGTCGAATTCTGTCAATTCGACCTTAAAACCAAACTTATCCGCCGCGGTTTTTAATACTTTTACCGCTTCGGTCGTCACTTCCGGCCCCGTCCCGTCGCCGGGTATCACTGCTATCTTGTAACTATTCGCCACTTGTTGTTCTCCTTGTAGTAATATCTGTTACTTCTTAGTTGTCATTCCTGCCCCTAAGGAGTAAACTCCGGCAGGAATCCACTTTTTAACGTGTGAGATAGTGAAACTTATCTCATCGAAGCGCATACTATACCCTCCATAGGCCAGATTATCAAGTAAATCTATAGATAAGGATGCGGCCGTAATAGAGAAATTGTATTCCTTTGGGGATGCCTTAGGTATTTACGGAGAGCCTAACCATACGACTCTAAATACTTGAAAAGACTTTTAACATAGGAGGTTGAAATAATCCAAACAATTATAGTAGAATAATATGCTGTGGCAAGTAGAATTGCCGTTGATAAAGATATATGGTAAATCCCGGAATAAGGAAGGATTGAAAATGGAGAATCTGAAACTCCATCTCACAGCAATTACCCTGAGCTTGTTCGCCGCAATCACTTTCGCGCAGGAGGGCCATTCAAAATCCGAGGGCAGCGTGCAACATTCTTCCGCCAACACTACCGGCGATTCAAAAGTGTCCACAAGATTGCGCGTGATCATGTCGTCGGACTTTCCACCCATAGGCGTCGTTAAGAGTGGCAATGTACCCAACACTCAAAAAAGTGACCCTGACGATATGCAGTCGATGGTCCGTTTCCTGCTTTATTCCAATGAATTCGATGTAGAGGGATTGATCGCTTCGGCAGGCACCTTTGCCAATATAGCCAATAAACAAAACATACTGGATGTGATCGAACGTTACGAAATGGTATATGAGAATCTAAAGAAGCATGATCCCCTTTACCCCACTGCTGAATCATTGCGCACGGTCACCTTTCAGGGTCGCAGTGGTACCTGGGGCAAATCGGTCAGCAATAATATCGGAGCCGGTAAAGACAGTGAGGCTTCGGAAGCAATCATTGCCATCATAGACAAGCCCGATCCCCGACTTGTATATATTGGTGTCTGGGGCGATTGCAGCAATATAGCACAAGCTATCTGGAAGGTACAGAATACGCGCAGCCCTGCCGAGCTGGAGACCTTCCTCAGCAAGATGCGTATCCATCAAATCGCGCATCAGGATGATACAATCTATTGGTTACTCCAGAATTTAACGAATTTGTTCATAATCTACTCGAGGACGACATACCAGGGCATGTTCGGCGGCTCTGATTCGATTTCGGACCTCGCCTGGGTCAACGAGAATATTCGCAATAACCACGGACCTCTCTGCGCTGTATATCCGCATGAAGGGATGGGGTGCACCGGGGTGTGTGAAGGAGATTCGCCTTCGTTCTTGTGGCTGGTTAGCGCGAACCGCGGATTGAACGATCCCGATGACCCCACCCAGGAAAGCTGGGGCGGACAATTCAAGCGTGATGGTACGACCAATCATTATGTTGATGGACCCGGTGGATCGAGCATCTCCAAGTGGCGTAAGGACTACCAGAAGGAATTTCAGGAACGCGCAGACTGGTGTATAAGTCAATGATGAGGGAGAACCGCAGTTGACGAGATACACAAGAGTAATAGTGAATATCGAACCAAAATAATCCTAATGGAGAAATTATGATTAAGAAATGTTATCATTTATTCTTATGCTTTCTGTTTTACCTTGTGCTGTATAACACATCCTTTGCTGCTGAGCTTAAACCGCGTCTTGTTGTACTTACCGACATATCACCCAATAACGTGGAACCCGATGATATGGAATCCATGATTCGGCTCCTTGTTCATGCCGACATGTTTGAGATCGAGGCTCTGGTTCACTCGACCGGTTGGAGTGTAGCGGGCAATGCCGGAGATACTGGTTTGAATCTGATAAAAAAAGCGATTGATTTATACGAAAAGGATTTACCAAATTTGATGAAACGTTCCAACCAGCAGGGACATTTACACGACGATGAGCATCAGGAAATCGGATATTGGCCGAGTGCGGACTATCTGAGAGCGCGTACCATGTTAGGAAGCAAAAACAGGGGACAGAGGTTTATCGGCGAAAATAACAATTCCGATGGAAGCAACAAAATTATTGAATTAGCTGATGAAGTTGATAATCGTCCCATTTGGGTAACTGTATGGGGTGGAGGTAACACACTCGCCCAAGCATGCTGGAAAGTACGGCAGGAACGAACCCCGGAACAATTGAAAGCGTTTCTTAAAAAGATTCACGTCTATACAATAACGGATCAGGACGGAGCCCAAAGACCCGGCAATGTAATCAATTGGCCCGAAAGCTCTCACCAATGGATGCGCAGAGAGTTTGAAAAGGACCTGTTTTTCATTTGGGATGAAAGTGCCTGGCGTTTTCAGAATTCTACCGGCTCAAGAAATTGGGAGCAGTATGCAACAAATATCCAGGGTCATGGCAATCTGGGCAACAGGTATCCTAAATATAAGTATGGAGTTGAAGGCGACACTCCCTCATTTCTTCATCTCATGCCTACCGGATTAAATGACCCTGAAGTTCCGAATCAAGTCGGCTGGGGTGGATATTTTGAATTTGGTAAATGCAAGGACAACGCAACAAATGCCTATCAAAACCATGCCGTTAATGTAAATAACATTTCCTCGAAGTATCAACGATATTTCTACCAGGCAACCTTTAACAACTTTGCAGCCCGGATGGACTGGGCAAAAGATGGTACGGGAAATCGAAATCCTGTTGTCATCATCAATGGCGACAAGAGTCTCGACATAATTACGGTTAAGCCCCCTCAAGGTACTTCTTTGACGCTCGACGCTTCAGAGACCAAAGATCCTGATGGTGATAACCTGACGTTCAAGTGGTGGGTATTATCCGAAGCAGGTACATATGAGAATGATATCACGATTTCTGGCAGCGACACAAACCGTGCAACAGTAAAGGTTCCTTCAGATTCAGCGGGAAAGAGCTTACATGTGATATGCGAGGTGATAGATGATGGTACGCATAACCTTAGCGATTATCGCAGAATAATCTTTGAGCCTGGACAGTGATTATTTGACCTTCTGCGGCTGCTGAGAAGGTCCGAGACAACATTGACGAGGCGCTAATGTACTATCACTTCCCCAGCGAGCATCGGGATTGCTGTAACGGTTCCAAGAGTCGAGCAACTGGAATCTGTGTATATTATACTGAGGATCACAGATAAAGGAAGTCCGGCCTTGTCGAGGTATAAGCGGGTGATTGTCACGGTTAACCCTTGAATGATACCGCCGGATTGAACGCGGATCGTTTCATCCCGTGAGATGGCAAGTCTATCTCACCGGGATTTCTTTATATGCTCCAGCAGGCCACCGTCGTTGATTATCTCCAGTGCGAAATCGGGCAGCGGCTTAAACTCGATATCCTTGCCGGTTGTCTTGTTTTTTATCATGCCGGCTTTGAAATCTATTTCAAGCTCATCCCCGTCATTGATTTTCTCCGGTGCGTCCGGTGATTCTATCAGGTAAAAGCCATTATTTATGGCGTTGCGATAGAATATTCGCGCGAATGTTTTTGCGATAATAGTTTGAATACCGGCCCCGCGAAGTGCCCATACGGCGTGCTCTCTGGACGAGCCGCAGCCGAAATCTTCTCCGGCAACGATTGCATCGCCCTGTTTGACTTTGCCGATAAAATCCTTGTCCAGATCCTCCATGCAGTGCTCAGCCAATTCCATTTCATCATCGGTATTCAGATATCTTGCCGGTATGATTTCGTCCGTGTTTATATGGTCCCTTTTATATACATGCGCTATAGTCATTTTTTATTCCTCAAAAAAATTAATATAATCAACTAATCCTCTGGCTTCTTATTAATCTCTCTTAATTTCTGTTCGATCTCAAAAGCAACATATTCCTTCAAATACTTTTGCCATATCCAAATTGCGGCAAAGGAAAAAAGCAATAAAGAAAAAATCTTGAACATTTCGAGAATATCGCTTGGTTTCTCCTGAGTATTTTCCATAGGAAGAACATACAAAAGGATGATCATTATAAAACTTGATACACCAGGGCCAATAATTGATGGTTTTTTATGTTCATTCATAACTTCCCTTTCTTTTTACTTTTGCCTTTCTACTTTTTTCAAAGGTAATTTCTACAGTCGGTCAGTTTCCCTTCGATGGCACTTGCCGCTGCAGTTGCCGGGCTGGCTAAATAGACTTCACTTTTGGGATGTCCCATCCTGCCGACAAAGTTCCTGTTGGTTGTGCTGACGCACTTTTCGCCTTCGGCCAGAACGCCCATGAATCCGCCCAGACATGCTCCGCAGGTCGGAGCCGCAATCACGCAGCCGGCATCGTAAAATGTATCAAACAGGCCTTCGTCTTTTGCCTGCTTCCAGATAGTCGGCGTCGCCGGCACAATTAACGTACGGATGGCAACCTGTTTACCCTTGAGGATTTTCGCCGCTATTCGCAAATCTTCAATCCTGCCGTTCGTGCAGCTTCCGATGTATGCTTGGTCCATTTCCATACCGGCACACTCGCCGATAGGGACACCGCCGCTTGGCAAGTGCGGCAAAGCGACCATTGGCTCGATTATAGAGCAGTCGAATTCCTCGACGGCAACATATTCGGCATCACTATCGGATTCGTAAACGGTATAGTTCTTCTTGTCCTTCAAGTGCTCATCGAGATACTTTTTAGTGACATCGTCGAAACCGATAGTGCCGCTTTTTGCGCCCGCTTCGATGACCATATTCGTCATGGTCATTCTCGCTTCCATCGACATTTCCGCCAGAGCCGGACCGGTAAATTCCATCGCTTTGTAAAGCGCCCCGTCCGTACCTATTCTCGCAATAACGGCAAGAATGACATCTTTACTGTAAACTCCGGGTCCGAGTGAGCCGTTTAGCACGAATTTAATCGACGCAGGGACCTTAAACCACAGTTGCCCCGTCGCAATCGCCGCCGCCAGATCTGTCGAGCCAACTCCTGTGCCAAAGGCGGCGAATGCTCCGTACGTGCATGTGTGCGAATCAGGCCCGATGATGACTTCGCCGGGTCTGATATGGCCCTGCTCCGGCAGCAGCGCGTGACATACACCGGCCCTGCCGATTTTGTAGTAATGTTTTATTTTATGCCGCCTTGCCCAGTCGTCGAGCCGTTTGTGCAGCTCGGCGCTTTTTATATCTTTGGCCGGCTGGAAATGGTCCGGCGTAACAACAATTTTTTCCGGGTCGAATACCTTATCGATTCCCTTTTCTTCAAGCATCTTTGCTGCTGCCGGCCCCGTGACATCGATAAATAAAACAATATTAATCTTCGCATCGATTAGCTCACCCGCCCGGACTTTTTCCTTTCCTGCCGCTTTCGCCAATATTTTCTCTGTTATTGTCATTCCCATAGCATTGTTCCTTTTTCTTATGTTACTTGCCTCGGCGAAGCCCTTAAGCGAAGCCGGGTCATTCCCATTGTTTATATCTTTCAAAAGAATTTTTCCTGCCTATGGCATAAATTTTAACTTTATACTTTTTACTTTCCTTACAGTTCCGCTTTCAGTTCAGGCGTGCCGCCTTTTGCCGCGACCATTCGATTTATGGCATCGACGTAGGCCTTGGCGCTGGCTTCGATAATATCGGTTGAGATACCCCGGCCGATAAAAGTTCTGCCGTCCGCAGAAATTCTGACCGTCGCTTCACCCAGAGCTTCTTTGCCGCCGGTAACGGCACGGATAGTGTAGTTCTCCAGCTTCGGCGACAATCCCGTTGCTTCTCTGATGGCTTCATAAGCCGCATCGACCGGCCCGTCACCACATGCCGCGGCCTGTTTGGTTTCGTCTTTGATCTTCATCTTGACGCTCGCGGTAGGCAGTGTCCCGGTCCCGGAGGCTACGTGCAGATACTGAAGCTCGTACACATGTTCCACGACGTGAATCTCTTCGTTGATAATCGCCGCAACATCTTCGTCGAAAACTTCCTTTTTCTTATCTGCGATCTCCAGAAATCTTCCGTAAGCGTGTTCCGTTTCCTGCTTGTTTAGTTTGAAACCGAGCTGCTTGCATCTGTCCACGAATCCGTGCCGGCCGGTATGCCGTCCGAGGACCATGCGCGAACCGACCAGGCCGATGCTCTCGGCGGTCATAATCTCGTATGTGGTTCGCTCTTTGAGTATGCCATCCACGTGTACACCGGACTCGTGTGCAAATGCGTTGGCACCAACGATAGCCTTGTTCGGCTGGATTACGAAGCCGGTTAGTTGTGAGACCAACTGGCTCGTGCGATAGATTTCTTTCGTATTTATATTGGTCGTAAGTCCGCCGGTACTTTGCGCGGCGAAAAAGTCCGGGCGCGTGCGTATTCCCATCACGACTTCTTCGAGCGCGGCGTTGCCCGCGCGTTCGCCCATGCCGTTGATCGCGCACTCGATTTGCCTGGCGCCGTTTCGTACACCGGCTAATGAGTTGGCCACCGCCATACCGAGGTCGTTGTGGCAGTGCGTGCTGATGATGCACCTGTCTATGCCGGGGACGTCGGATTTGAGCCGGGCGATGATTCTGCCGTATTCGTAAGGCAGGATATAGCCGACCGTGTCCGGGATATTCAACGTAGTCGCGCCGGCTTCAATGACCGCGGCGAGAATCTCGATCAAAAACGACATATCGCTCCTGCATGCGTCTTCCGGCGAAAACTCAACGTCATCGACGTATCCTTTCGCGCACTTGACGGCGTTGACGGCCATTTTCAGCACCTCGTCGCTGCTCTTTTTGAGCTTGTGCTGCATGTGGACCGGTGAGGTTGCGATAAACGTGTGGATACGCTTCTTTTTCGCCGGAGCAATCGCTTTACCGGCCGCCTCGATATCACCTTCGTTGGCGCGGGCCAAACCGGCGATTGTTGGCCCCTCAACCTGCTCGGCGACCAATCTGGTGGCCTCGAACTGCGTGGGACTGGAGACAGGGAAGCCCGCTTCGATGATATCGGCGCCCAGAACCGCCAATTGCTGGGCGATTTCGAGCTTTTCGGCGATCGAAAGCGAGGCGCCCGGCGATTGCTCGCCGTCCCGTAAGGTGGTATCGAAAATTAATACTTTTTCTTCGGACATATTCTTTTTTCTCCTTTATAGCCACAGATTTCTATAATCTGTCGTCTGTATTCTGACATCTGTCTTCTGTTTTCCGTTATCTGTACTCTGTTTCGACAAATTATGCCGAAAACAGAGCGAAATTGCCATGAATTTACGAAAAAACGGATAGAAATAGATTGTTTGTGGGGTATTTATTGCGCCTAACGGCGCAAAAGCAGGTTGCTAAGGCCAAGGATGGCCTCTAAGATGGAAGGAGATATACAGTTACTACTCATATTAAAAATTATACAAAAACAGCGACTTTCTGCAACCTTTTTTAAAAAAATATTTTTTTTTAGAATTAGTAATCAATATTCAAGCCCCCACAAACGCCTTTATATATAAAAAGGCATCAAGCTCAACATAATATATGGTGAGGTCGTTTTTAGTTATACAGTAAGTAATTCTTATTTGAGAAAGGAGAGGGCTAAAGGTTTTTAATAGAAAATTATTGCAGGGCTTGTTGTATTATATAATACACCCCAAAAACTGGGCGCATAGTTAAGGTAGATTTGTCGCCTGAGACGATAACGTATTCAGTCCCGTAAGGGACGCCTTAGGTGGAGA
>Ga0315543_1000212_pt1 | contig 72892 bp, 59 predicted proteins | sample SalMarSW160210MG_2_FD_203098 | JGI IMG/M metagenome (GOLD analysis project Ga0315543, IMG submission 203098) | Salt marsh sediment microbial communities from the Plum Island Ecosystem LTER, Massachusetts, United States - Salt Marsh Sediment SW1601-210 ... | reverse complement strand
CGCCACGATCACCTTTTGGTAGTGCCTTATATCATCATAAGAAAGTTCTCGCCCCCTCCTATCCTTCAACCACTGCCCCCTGATCCCTGGACCCTGATTTGTTGTGGCTTGCACTCAGACACAGATCAGTTATAAAATTAATGCAATATTTAGCCCCCGGACCTGTGCCGGGGGTTTTATTTATCCCGCAATTTATTGCGGAGTTGTTTAGCCCCCAATTTTACATTGGGAGTTTATTAAATTATATTTAGCCCCCAGACCTGTCCCGTTGTTGTTTATCGGGATTTATCTGGGGGGATTTGTTTATCCCCGGCACCTGTGGTCGGCAGTCATTGACCTTTCTATATCAACGAATTGATTAAGAATTTATCCGCCCCCGTCAACACTACCCCCGAACGTCGCAGTCGGGAGGGTTATTGCGGGTTTTGTCACCTCGACCTCGATCGGGAATCCACCTGGTAGGGTGTGCTACGCACACCATCATCGCTTGATCTTTGATTTGTCCACTCTCCGGCCCAAACGTTTTGCCCAAATCTTTAGTCGGTCAATCACAAACTCAATAAATATCAAAATTGACTTAACGATTATTTGATTTATAATTGTTCTATGTTTACTTCTGGGAGTTCCAATAATAAATGGAATCACGTGTCATAGAATTAACTCTCGCTGCTCATAAACATGGGAATCTGAACATACACGTCTGTGGCGTAGATTTCTTCCCTCCAGGTGTATATGGTGCGTCAGCAAGGGAAGGAGGGCTAGGCCAGCAGATTTTCATTAGGCCTGATGGACTTCCCGACCCTATTATTACTGACATCCCAACAAACAAGGATACCGGGCGACCCCGCTGGATTTTCAGAGAAAGAAAGTGGCTGAAGGAATTTATCCGTCATCATAATCTATCTCCCCGTGATACAATCACCATTTGCCGGCTTGACGAATTAACCTACTTTGTAGCCCCCACCGCTCGAATCATCCCGACTCATTTGTTTGAAAGGTCATTACCTCCTGTTCTCTATGCTCACAAGCTTACCGACGACTACATCGGCTCGTCCCAGCTTTGCCACCGCAAGGAAAGGGGACAATACTTTACTCCTCCAGAGATCGCAAGCTTTATGGCGCGTCTCGCAACAGATGACGGATTTTTGCCAACAAGAATTCTAGATCCGGGGGCTGGCACAGGTATATTGTCGTGCGCTGTATGTGAACATGTTGTTGAAAAGTGTATGGCCAAGAGAATCCATATTGATGCTTATGAGCATGATCTTGATCTTAGAGACCTTCTCTACAAATCCCTGCTTCATGCTTCCAAATGGGCATATGATCGTGGCACAAAGCTAACATTTGAAATCTATGACACTGATTTCCTTTCGTCAGGCTTTGATGGTCTGAGAATTGGGAATTGCAAACCTTATGACTTAGTTATATCAAATCCTCCCTACACAAAAATATCGGCAAGGGATCCACGAGTTAAATCATTCGCCCATGTAGTATATGGCCAGCCAAATCTCTATGCACTTTTTATGGCGGCCTCAATCCTACTGCTAAAAAACCGTGGAGTTCTAGTGTTCATAACCCCAAGAAGTTACGCCGCTGGCCATTACTTCAAAGCCTTCAGAGAAGCCTTTTTCTCCGAAATGCACCCTGTCCATACACATCTGTTCGACTCAAGAAAAGAAGTCTTCTCCAATCAGGCTGTGCTACAGGAGAGCGTAATACTAAAAGCCGTCAAAGGCGGAACAAGCAACCACTTGGTTATTTCAAGTTCGAGGAATGGCAATGACCTGAACTCCTGCCGTGAGAACCGGGTTCCTCTCTCATATGCTCTATATCAGGATAATGGGTATTTTGTATTTCGTCTCCCGCTTGATGACTTTGATGATATTGTCATCGAGATAGTTGATTCCTGGAATGCAAAGTTGACCGATTATGGATTCCAGATATCGACGGGACCTGTGGTGCCGTTCAGAACAAGAGAGTTTCTGTCAGCAGGAATTGTTGCATGTAACAGAGATTTAGTGCCTCTTCTTTGGATGTCCAATGTTCAGCCCATGCGCACGATTTGGCCGTACAACTGTGCGCAAACACGAGATGCGGCAAAGCAATTCATCGAGAATTGTATCCGAACCCGCAGCGCAAGACTTCTCTTGCCTAACAAAACCATGGTTCTTCTTCGTCGATTCAGTGCAAAGGAAGAAAAGAGACGTCTTACCGCATCCCCATTACTTGAAGGCCAGTTCAAGTTCACTTATTTGGGCGTGGAAAATCATGTCAACTATATTCATCGTCCAGCTGGCTTGATGAGTCCCGATGATGCGCGAGGTCTGGCCGCTTTGCTAAACAGCGCTCTGCTAAATAGATACTTCCGTATTTGTAATGGCAATACACAAGTTGGTGCTATCGAACTAAGACATATGCCACTTCCTCCGCTTGAAACAATCACATCACTTGGGCGCGAATTGGCGAGCAGCGATTGCGGTGATCAGTTGGCTCACATAGATAAGTGCGTCTGGCGAATTGCTCGGTCCTTCACAACTAAGAAACACTCTTTTGATAGGCTATTGAATTGCGGCGCATAAAACAGGCACAGCAGATTCTCAAGGAATTAGGTTTACCTGCACGCCAATGTAACGAAATATCAGCATTAACTCTGCTGGCACTAGCAAACTTGAGAAAAAGCTCCCTATGGGAAAAGGCCGAGCCATTACGTTTGAGAATTCACGACATGCTTATCTTTATGCAGGAACACTATAAACGTAAGTATGCAGAGAACACACGTGAGACGATCCGCCGTCAAGTAATACATCAGTTTGAACAGGCAAGGATTGTTAATCGCAATCCCGACGAGCCCAGGCTTGCCACGAATAGTCCGCGAACTCATTACGCACTCACAGATGAAGTTGTAAGTACAATTCGAGCATACGGTACAAAGGCATGGAGTCAAAGACTCGAATATTTTCTTGCTAGCCGTCCAACGTTGTCCGATATGTACCGAAGGAATCGTCAGCATCGTATGATCCCTGTTAGGATCGCTTCCGGCAAAGAATTGAAATTGTCCCCTGGAAAACACAATTTGTTGCAGGTTTCCATTGTGGAGGAATTTGCTCCACGCTTTGCACCTGGGTCACTTCTGCTATACTTAGGTGACACAGCAAAGAAGATGCTATATGTGGATGACAAGCTCATGGCTTCTCTGAGCATATCGGCGACCAAACATGAGAAATTACCTGATGTTGTTCTATTCGAACCTAAGTCAAATCGTCTGTTCCTTATAGAGGCAGTTACATCACATGGTCCTGTCTCACCAAAGAGACAAGTTGAATTGGAGAAGATTCTTTCACATGTTATGGCCTCTCGGGTTTACGTAAGTGCTTTCCCTGACTTCAAAGAGTTCAAGAATCATATTGCTAACATTGCTTGGGAAACTGAGGTTTGGATCAGTACTATCCCGGATCACTTGATCCATTTCAACGGCGGCAGATTCCTACCGTAGATATTGTCTTTTTATACTTGCATAGATATCACGTTTTGGCTCATTCGTGGCCATCACCTTTGCGACCAATCCCTCAACGAGCGCCTTCAGCGCTGGCCGGTGCGTGTGCTCCGTAGCATCTCATCGCAGATATGCTCTGTTTATCTCGCGAATGTACTGATTGAACGTGTCTCTCGCCATTCTATTTTCTCGAAACAATAAAGCTTCCACTCGCTGAATTGCTGACCGAAACTATCAACCCTCTCAATAATTCTATCGACAAAATTCGACATATAAAAACTAAAATTCTCTGCCTCCCTCAATCTCTCTTTTTCGATCCTGTGACCGTTGTCATCACCGATTCTAACAGTAATTGCTTGGCAATCATCCGGCCAATAAGTCCCTACACCAGGCCGTTTGGTTCCCCTCACTACTACCCTGACATCATCTTTCAACGCAATATGAACAAATAACTTTGTGAATGCGCTCACTTTCACAAAGTCTACTTGTTTCTACCACGCTGCTTATCTCACTCTATGAATATATCACCAAAAGCCGATAGGCAAAAGCTAAAATTCTCTGCCTCAATCAATCTCTTTTTTTCTGCTGCCCTCCACCGTCCGTCTTCTGCCTTCCACTTTCCGATTTCTCATTTATCACCCCCTTTGTGTTACACATTCCGAATATACAAGTGTTATATATGACGAATATATAATTAAACTACTACAAAATACAACGTCCGATAAGGCTATTCCTTTTCCATTTTAACATCGTTGCATTAGCAAACTTGATGCCACGCCAACGCACAAATTTTCAAAGTCAAGTCGGCCATTTCATATATACTCAAAAAGTGCGCATTTTTGCTCATATCTTGCTAACTTTTGTGCATTTCTGCGTTTTTTTGCGCATTTCTGTGCTTTTTTGACCCAATCTTAAAAATGGCATAACCCTCCACCACATAACAGATTAAAAAAATATTGCTTGCGAGTCCTAAAAACTAATTGTCCTTTTGAATGGAAAGTTCCCCACGCTCATTTTCCACTCCTCCTTTACATCGAGTTGAAATTCAATCTCCGCAGTGTGTCTCCACCGCTTTTAGCCTATGATGACGGATTAAAACCTCCTTTTCCTTATTTTAGCCGTTTCAAGTACTTATGTCAAATACATTGCCCCACTCGATTGTGGAAACCACGTATTTTTGGGGGGTTTTTTACATTTTTTTGGGTGGGTCACATAAGCGGTTTTTAATGAATATTAGCGTCCAACCTAACCTGATTGGGGTTCTATAGGCTCGCTAAGATTATTACGGTTAGGGAATTAATTCGCTTTGATGTTCAGCCAGTCCGCATCAGGGAATTGGTAATTGATGATCTCATCAGGTTTGAAGAATAGCTTGATTTCGCGCTCGGCTGATTCGGGATTATCCGAGCCGTGGACTAAATTGTATCGGCTAGAATAGCAAAGATCCCCCCGTATAGTGCCGGCTTGAGCCTCGTAGCCGAATGTTGCGCCAATCAGTTTGCGGGCGACATCTATTGCTCTTTCTGCCTCCCAGATCATAACAAACATTGGCTCCGAAGACAGGTATTTCACAATAGGCTCATAGAACGGTTTGCCTTGGTGCTCGGAGTAAAGCTCATGGGTGAGGTCTTCAGTAATCTTTATGAATTTGGCCGCAACGAGCTTAAGGCCTTTTCTTTCAAATCGGTTGATTATATTTCCAAGCAGATGCCGGTGGATAGCATCTGGCTTGATAATAATTAATGTGCGTTCTTTCATTATTGTGTTTTTTGGTGTGTAAGCTATGCTGCAATTTACTTCTGTTTAGAGATCATGTCCCCTCGGGAACAATGTAGATTTCGACTCGTCGGTTTTTCGGATTGCCTTTTTTGTTTGCTATATTAGGCTCGAACGGTCGGTACTCACCGAAGCCCCTGATGCTTAATCGCTCCGGTACAACTTTGTTATCTGTCATTATATCCAGTACGGATATTGCTCTGTGAGCGGATAAGTACCAATTAGTCGGGTGTTTTGCGCGGGTCGCAGGTTTTTCAATCGGAATGTCATCAGTATGACCGGCAATTACGACATCGAATTTTTTCGCTTCTTCAGAGTTTAAGATATCGCAAAGCGATTTGACGGCTTCAACCGCTGAAAGAGCCACCTTGTCACTACCCTTTTCAAAAAGCAAATCGCTCTTGAACTTTACTATTCCTCTGTTTGGATCGTACGTAATCATGTCATTGGCCTTGGCGAGGTCTTCGAGTTTTGTTGTTAGCTCTACCGGCAACGTAGCGCTGCCGTAAAGGAGCTTTTCTTGCATCGAAGCGATTAGTTCGTTCTTCTTGGTCAGGGCTTCCTCAAGGGCTGCAACCTTTTCTTGTAGCGATTCTGCCTCGATGCCACCTTTCTCCTGGGCCGATTCAAGCTGTCGTTTTAGCTGGTCGAGTTCCAGCTTCGCAGCCTGTCTCTCACTGTCTAATTGTGCTATACGCTGACGCTGTGTGTTGTTTTGAATTCTTAGATCTCTTGACTCTGTATTACAGCCGGTCACAAGCATGATACAAGTGCATGCAAGAAGAATCTCTGACAGTTTTACAAATCGCATCGTCCAATCCTTTCCATATACGTTTAGTCACAAGGTTGTTGCTTTTTGTAGCGACTACGCAATCTTTTTATTTACAATCCTTAACAGTCGATTTGATTTTGCAGACAGCAGTGGGAACCGAGCTGGACAGCTTCCGTTTCCCTGCCGCTGAGCAAGTAAAACGAATAAGCATTTATCAGTCAAGAACAATCTTGGCAAAATATCAGCGATTCCGGCAAGCTCATTTCGGCTTGAAGGCAGACCATAGATTCCTGGGAGTTATCCTGTATTTATTATCGGCTGGTCTCAGTCCTCAGGTAGTAATCATTCACTACAATGCTATCAACGTTAATGCTTGATATGTGCAGCTATTGTAAGGGGCGATGAGCGAGAAAAAAGTGGTGCATTCTCAAAGCAGCCTCCTGTCCGATGGCTGATGGGCATCTTTCTTGACAGGCTTTTTTAGCAGGTTAAGATTTGCTCGGAACGCGATAAAAATACTGTTTTGTCATTGTCGGAGATTAGCTGTGATTTTTCAGTACTGTCCGAGGTGTAAATCCGAGAAGGTTTTTTATGACGGCTTGAAAGAATATTCGTGTGACGATTGTGGCTGGTTGTTCTTTCAAAATGTAGCGACAGCAGTGGGTGTCATTATGGAATACAAGGACAAGCTGCTGTTTGTGGTTAGGAACAAAGACCCTCAAAAGGGTAAACTCGACCTGCCTGGCGGATTCCTGGACCCCGGTGAATCAATCGAACAGGCAGCAAAAAGAGAAATTCGCGAAGAAATCGGAATCGCTATTGATAAACTCGAATACTTCGGTTCGTATCCCAGCATCTACGAATACGAAGGCATCCCATACAACACTTGCGATGTCATCCTTGTAACCAGAATCAGTAATCTACCCACAGACTTTAGCGAAGAAGTCAAAGAAATCAAAGTGCTTAAGCCTGAAGAAATAAATCTGAACAAAATAGCCTTCGAAAGCGTCGGGTCTGCTGTATCAGCCTACCTCAGAAACAAACTTTGACAACTAAGAGCGTCTAATGAAATGAGACAAAGTCATTCTGAGTGGAACGCAGTGGAGCGAAGAATCTGGCCTGCATAAGAAATTTCTCATTCGTAACCCAGATCCTTCGCTTCGCTCAGAGCCTGCCCTGAGCTTGCCGAAGGGATGACAATATAAGGCTATACTCATTTTATTAGAGGCTTGCTTTGTTGAAAAGAGTTCAAAATGTCATTTCGAGCGAGCCGAAGGCGAGTCGAGAAATCTGTTTTTAAGTAGATTTCTCCACTTCGCCCCAGTGCTTTCTTGCGAAAGCAAGAACGGGGGCTCCGGTCGAAATGACGGTGAGGCCTTTCAACAGAGCATTAGAGGCTCTTAGTCATCAGGCTCTTGTTCGCTAAGCTGTTCTGTTCGACAGTTTTTTACTATTCCCCCGCGCTATTCGATATAGGCAGTATGTGACTATCAACAGCAGGATGGTGCCGCCGATTTGGCCGACGGGCGGCGTGAAGGACAGCTCGATCTTGACCAAGGCCAGGAGCTTGACAATAAGATTATTGATGTTCAGGAACGGCAGGTCGATGTCGAACTGCTTGAGCAGGATGATGGGAATGGCCAGCAGGATACCCATTAGGGCTTCGCCCGTGATCAGTCCGGAGGCGAAGAGCAGGCCGTTGCGGCCGGAGGCTTCAACCTGTTCGGCAGGAGTTTGCCATCGCGTATGGAAACGCTTGGTGGCATAATGGATCAGGCCCCCGGCAAAGATTGGAACGGCCAATTCTAACGGCAAGTAGATGCCGATAGTGACGGCCAAGACCGGCGTGCGGAATGTGCTGCCGATGCTCTTAAGATACTGATCGAGAACAATGACTGCCGCGGCGATGCCCATTCCGATAAAGACGTAGGTCCAGGGAAGATCGCCTTTGAAGACACCTCGTGCGACCGAGGCCATCAAGTTCGCCTGTACGGCCGAGAGTGCATCCGGCCCGGCTCCAGGCTGACCACGAAAACCATAGGCCTTATAGAGTAGCATCAGAACCGGCGCAATGACCAGCGCGCCGGAAATAGTGCCGACAATCTGCATTACCTGCTGGCGCCAGGGAGTGGCGCCTACGATCTGACCTGCCTTCAGGTCCTGCATGTTGTCACCGGCAATGGCGGCGGCACAGCAGACGACGCTGCCAATGATGATTGCGGCGGCCGGTCCGTTAACGCTGTCCCTGCCCATCAGGATGACCAATAACAGGGCCGAGACCGTCACCGTTGCAATAGTGACACCGGAGATGGGATTGTTTGATGAGCCGACAAGCCCCGCCATGTAACCGGCCACGGCTGAGAATATAAAACCCGCCACCAGCATAACGACCGCCATCGGCAGCGAGACCGTGACATCCTTGACGAAGAACTGATAAACTAGAAAAAGCGGAACGACGGAGGCAACGATAAGAACCAAGATCCATTTCATGGGCATATCCTTCTCGGTTCTTTTGATCGTGCTCTCGCCGCCGGTAACCTGTTTATAGGCCCGCAGGCCGCTGGCGATGCCACTGACTAAGGACCGTCGCATCGCGAAAATTGTCCAGAGACCGCCAAGCAGCATGCCACCGACGCCAAGATAGCGGGTTTGTGTAGACCATAGTCGGAAGGCGTATTCTGTAGCGGAGATTGCCTGGCCAGCCAGTTCGTGGCCTGCCGGATGTGTCGGCCAATCACTCATTGACGCACAGATCGGAATGGCAACGTACCAATTCAATGCTCCGCCGAGAAAGATAAGGATTGCTATGTTGAGCCCGACAATGTAACCGACCGACAGCAAGGCGGGACTAAGATTCGAGCCAAAATAAGCGATTGAGCTTTTTACACCTCTGGCCCCCTCCACTATCTCGGGCCAGAGACCGATGCCTTTGGCACCGACTTTAAATAGTGCGCTGGCTACCGCGGCGGTGGCGATATAGATTATGCCTGAGCCGCCCTGCTGGCCGGTCTCGAGTACTTCTGCTGTGGCAATCCCTTCGGGGAACTGAAGCTTGCTCTCAACGATGAGGGCGCGACGAAGCGGAATGGTAAAGAGCACGCCCAGCAGACCGCCAAAGCCGGCGATGATAGTGACCCAAAAGAAGTTGAAGTCCTTCCAGAAGCCCATGATTACTAAAGCAGGCAATGTAAATATCACCCCAGCCGCCAATGACTCTCCTGCAGACGCTGCTGTTTGAACAATATTATTCTCTAAGATATTACTTTTGCGAAATAATCTTAGCACGCCCATCGAAACGACCGCCGCAGGTATCGACGCCGAGACAGTCATCCCCGCAAAAAGACCAAGGTATGCGTTGGCCCCCGCCAGTACAATTGAAAGAACAATCCCCAGAATAACCGCTTTGATTGTTATTTCCGGCAGCGATTTACCCTGCAAATCCATTGCTTATCTTCGTGATTGTTGGTCAAAACCCCGCAATAAACCCGTCCTGAGCTGGGTCGAAGGATTGCGGGGCTAAACATTTTTTTATCTGACAAACTGCTCCACAAAGTACTTCGGCGTCAAAGGCTCATCCGTCGCCCGATCAATCATCTCGCTCCAGTGATAGAGGTCGCCAGCCTTAAAGACATTTTGCTTAAGATAATTCCCGACATCTTTACGGGCAACGTAACCGACTTCATCGTCTGTATCCAATTTTAGAATATTTTGGACGATGTAGTGGCGTAATTGCGATGCCAGAAGTTCTCCAAGCAAATAATTGTGATAATAACAGGGCGCAATCGTAAAATGAATCTTGGCCGCCCAATCGGGCTCATCTCTATCTGGCGGCCTGTTCACAAGCTGGTATTTCTGGACAAGGCCCCACCAGAGCTTGTTCAAATCCTGCTCCGGATCGGCATAAAGGCGCTTCTCAAAATCATACATTACCATCGCCCATCGCGCAAAGATAAGCTGCTTTAGCTGTGCATATTTGTAACTTATCTTCTCAATTTTAGCTTTTTGCTCGTCAGTCAGTCCCAACATTTGTTGCATCCAGACCGGATCACGACTTAGCCTGCCGAAGAACATCGCAATCGCCTCGGTCGTGAATATATGAGCAGCATCCCGCAGCAGATACGGCTTCACCGTATCGTGGTACTGAGCATATACACCATGCCCAAGCTCGTGCAGCATCGTTTCCATCCACACTTCGTTGTTTTTCAGGTTGCACAATATCCGGATGTCACCGTTTCTGTCGATATCGGTGCAGAAAGCATGGGGATTTTTGCCTTCTCGCTCATACAAATCACTGCGGGACAATATATCATCAACAGGTAAACCAATCCCTTCATAAAACTTCGCCGCCAGGTCCTTGACGTCCTTATCCTCATAGTAAACGTCGAGGTTCAGATCATACACCATAGGCGTTTCCTGAAAAAACGGATCGTGATAGTGCCACGGCATAAGCTCGCTAACCTTGACACCATATTTGTCAGCGAGAATCTCATCCAGCTCCGCCTTCAACTGTGCAAAGGGTTCGTTAGTTAGCTCATGAAGCTCGGCGAATATCATGTCCAGTTCTTTCACATCCTGCTCACCTGTGGTAAGCCTAAGAGTGTGAAAATTTTCAAATCCCAGTTTTTGCGCCGCCTGATTTCGCAGCTTCACTAACCGTATAAGGTCCTCAGCAACCACGGCACCAGCCTGCTTACTAGCCAGCCAAGCCTTTTTCCTCTTGTCCGAATTTGTCTCTGTTTTCAGAATTTCCTTTATCTGGTTGTCTGTAACCTTTTCGCCGTCGATTGTCCCGCGAAACGTACTAAAGTTTTTCTCGATCTCTGTTCCCAACTGAACTATTTGCTTTAGCAACTCTGGTTCAATCTGGTTTCGCAGATACCCGTTGTATAAAACCTCAAGCTGCCGGGACATTACTGGATCGCTAACCTCACCTGATTCCTTTAGCTGTTTCAAGAATGCAAATTCGTCAGTGTTGCTATAAACCTGGCGAATCTCAAGTATCAGCTTGCTCTGTCTCTGGTAGTCTTCTTCTTTGCCACTCAAAGCTGCATCCCACGATGCAAGACTCGCCGCTTTTTCCATTGGCTTAATCTTCTCTACATGCGCATCAATGAACTGTTGTAACTCTCGCTCCTTTGCATTCTGCGCGCAACCAGCAAACAAAACACACAACATCAGCAATGCTGTAAAAACTACCATCGTTCTCATCGTTCTACACTCCCTTCCCGCCGACACTGTCTTAATCAAACAGCCGGCAAGTATCGTTCCTAAATAGTTCAATGCGCATCTACCCATCATCTGCGGTCGCCGGCAAATACTAACAAGTCCATGGGACCAAATCAAGCTGCTTTCGATTTTAGTTTAGTTCGCATTGGATTGTTCTCGAAATTTCAAAGCTGATTTTTCTTCTTTGCTCTCAATAATCAACACAGGTAACATATACGACTATGACAGCCTAATGGTGCATTGTTAATATGCGCATGGATAACTAAAATAATTAGGAAACTCTTAAAAGATGTCTAAGACAGAATACTTGACCGCACCGCTATCTTCAAAAAAGATGCCCGCAGGTATTCCCTACATCCTTATAAACGAAGGTGCTGAACGTTTTGCGTTCTACGGCATGTCCTCAATCCTGGTTGTTTTTATGACCAGTTATCTATTAGCCCGTGACGGCACGCTCAATGTTATGGGCAAAGAACGAGCAATGACATGGTTCCATTTATTTAACGCCGCTGTGTATTTCCTGCCCTTCGTGGGCGCATTGCTGTCTGATATCTGGCTGGCCAAATACAGAACCATAATATGGTTTTGCCTGGTCTATTGCGCAGGCTTTGCCGCTATCACGTTCGACCACACTCACCTCGGACTCGGCGCAGGTTTAGTCCTGATAGCTATCGGTTCCGGAGTCATCAAGCCATGCGTCGCCGCCAATGTTGGCGATCAGTTTGGAGAGAGCAACAAACACTTAATCTCAAAAGTCTATAGCTGGTTCTACTTTCAAATCAACCTTGGCGCTGCCATCTCTATGTTTATCTGCCCAAGCCTGCTCAAAAACTATGGCCCATTTGTAGGATTTGGAATCCCCGCAGTACTGATGTTCGTCGCAACAGTAGCATACTGGCTGGGCCGGAGGAAACTCGTGCATATTCCTGCTGCAGGTCTGAATTTTGTCAAGGAAACCTTCAGCGGCGAAGGCCTTAGAGCGATTATAAAATTATCCATCATATTTGTATTTATTATTATGTTCTGGTCGTTGTTCTATCAATCACAATCCGCCTGGGTCCTGCAGGCAAAGAACATGAACCTTCACTGGCTGGGCTTTACCTGGCTACCAGCACAACCCCAAGCTATGAATCCCTTTCTGATTTTGGTGATGATTCCTCTGTTTTCATACGTCATCTATCCAGCTTTGAACAAACTTTTTACACTTACTGCACTTCGAAAGATTTCGATCGGTATGTTTATAACAGCTTTATCATTCGTTATCTCAGCATGGATAGAGGTGCAAATCTCGGCAGGGCACAAACCCAGTATTGGATACCAGGCTTTGGCCTATATAATTCTGACCGCCGCCGAAGTAATGGTCTCCATCACCGCTCTGGAGTTCTCCTATACCCAGGCCCCCAAGAGAATGAAATCCTTCATCCAGGCGGTGTTTCTGCTGTCCATCTCGCTCGGCAATGCATTCACTGCTGCCGTCAATGCCGTCATTGAAAATCCCGATGGCACCAGCAAACTTTCCGGTGCAAGCTACTACTGGTTCTTTGTGGTGGCGATGACGGCAACCGCAGTAGTTTTTGTCCCCGTCGCCGCTCGTTACAAAGTCAAAGATTACATCCAGGATGAGGCCTCTGCCGAGGTTTGAAGCCGACCTGTACAGACGCACAGAATTATGGACTCAATTGCATGACTATGAGTAGAGCACACTGGCAGCATTATTCGCATCCCGCTGATATGGGGATTCGCGGTTTTGGGGCAAGCTTGGAAGAGGCTTTTGAACAGGCGGCTATGGCTCTGACTGCAATTATAACCGATCTTAAAAAGGTCAAGCCTCGGCAAAAGGTTGAAATTATCTACGAAGAGCAGGATAATGAGCTGCTGTTCGTGGGCTGGCTAAACGCATTGCTTTATGAGATGGCGACCCGACACATGCTGTTCAGCAGGTTTGAGTTGAAAATAGATGACGGTCATCTTAGCGCAAAGGCGTGGGGACAAGAATTAGATGTAGAGAAACATAAGCCTGTGGTTGAGGTTAAAGCCGCGACGTATGCGGATTTGAAGGTCGAGCAGGACAAAAAAGGAAACTGGCTGGCGCAGTGTGTGGTTGATGTGTAGTTGTTAAAAAGGTGCAGTATGTCTGTTGGCAAACTCAAGAGACGTTCGGAGTGTGGGTGGTATCTGGAGCCGTCTGGGAAGATGCGAGTGCCCGTGGTTATCTATGCGGACGAAGAGCTTATCACGGCCATGGACGACAAGGTTTTCGAACAGGCGGCAAACGTTGCAAAGCTGCCGGGCATTGTGGGTGCTTCTTATGCCATGCCTGATGCGCACTGGGGATACGGTTTTCCGATTGGAGGTGTGGCTGGTTTCGACCCCGAACAGGGCGGCGTAGTCTCTGCGGGTGGCGTGGGATTTGATATAGCCTGCGGTATACGTGCCTTGCGGACAGGCCTTATACCGGATGATATTGAGCCGTACAAGCAGCAACTTGCGGATATGCTTGCCCGGCGGATACCGGCAGGACTCGGTAGCAGAGGAAAGTTGCGGCTTAATCGAAAAGAGATGGATGACATGCTTGTCGGCGGCGCGAAATGGGCGGTTGAACGTGGCTATGGAACACAGACTGATCTTGACAGCATTGAAGAACACGGCCGAATGACTGGCGCTGAGCCGAAGTATGTTTCCGACCGGGCCAAGAAACGCCAGGAGGACGAGGTCGGAACACTCGGCTCCGGCAACCACTATCTGGAGGTGCAGAAAGTCACTCAAGTCTTTGATACTGATTGTGCAAAGAGTTTTGGACTGGCCGAGAACAGTGTGATTATCAGTATTCATTGCGGCTCAAGAGGACTCGGCCATCAGATAGGGACTGACTTTCTTCCGAGAATGGTCAAGGCGGCGGGAAGCCTCGGCATAGATCTGCCGGAGAAAGAATTGGCGTGCGCGCCGGTCAAATCGGAGATTGGACGGCAATATCTTGGGGCGATGTACTGCGGGATAAACTGTGCAATGGCGAATCGGCAAGTTCTGACGCATTTGGTACAGCAGGTAGTTAGTGACATTTTGCCTAAAGGTAATCTCGTCCTATTGTATGATGTTTCCCACAATACGTGTAAATTCGAAGAGCACGAGGTGGACGGCAAGAAGATTAAGTTGTATGTGCATCGCAAGGGTGCAACGCGGGCGTTTGGGCCCGGACACCCTGCACTGGCTGGTGAGTTTAAGGCAATGGGACAGCCTGTTCTTATAGGCGGGACAATGGGGACGGCTTCCTATATATTGGTGGGGACGAAGCAGGGAATGGAATTGTCGTTTGGCTCGTGCTGCCACGGCGCTGGTAGAGCGATGAGTAGAACGCAGGCGATGAAGAAATGGCACGGCAAAGATGTGATAAGGATGCTTGGTGAAAAAGGTATTATTGTACGCGGTGCTTCTACACGGGGGATTGCAGAAGAGGCGCCGGGGGCGTATAAAGATGTGAACTCTGTTGTTGACGCGACTGAGTGTGCGGGCTTGGCAAAAAAGGTTGCCAGGCTTGAGCCGATGATTTGTGTCAAGGGATGAGCGGAAATTTTGTTGTTGTACTGTGGTAGGAGAATGACTAGTACGAGAAATCAATTGACAGGAATGGTGATTATCGCGTGCGTTTTGATTTATATTTCGCCTTTTGCCACGGGATGTTTGGCCGAATCCGGGCCTTTGGCGAAGATTATAGTTGAAGCGAGACTATATAAGCGTGTTGATACGCCTGTCTGTATTTCCCTGGCTGATGTGACGGACAAGTCTATATGCCTTAGAGAGGTGCGTAGTGACAGCAGGGAGGCTGTGCCTTCGCAGATTGAGGCGGGAGATTGTCCGAAATTGTGGTGGATTCTCTCAGGGACAACGGAGCCGGGTGCCAAGCGCGTGTATGAGCTTGTGAAGGAGCCTTGCAGCCAGGCGATGGTTATGGAGGTGTCAAAGAATGACAAATACCTTGAGATTATGCAGGGTGATACGAGAGTGCTTAGGTACAATCACGCGATCGTGCCGGCTCCTAATGGACATAGCAGTTTGTATAATCGCAGTGGTTTTATTCATCCGTTGTGGTCACCAAGCGGAGTGGTGCTGACAAATATTCATCCGGAAGATCATATTCATCACATGGGGATATGGATGCCGTGGACTCACACGGAGTTTGAGGGTAAGCCAGTCGATTTCTGGAATTTGGATGATGGCCAGGGAACGGTGCGATTTGTCAAGTTCCTTTCGACAAGCAGTGGGCCTGTATATGGAGGATTTGAGGCTGAGCAGGAGCACGTTGCGCTAAATACGGCTGAGGGTGAAAAAGTTGTGCTCAGAGAGATATGGGATGTGCGGGTGTACAATGTCGGCGGGCCGGAGAAAGGATATTGGTTATGGGATTTTGTTTCACGGCAGACGTGCGTTGCGGATAGTCCATTGAAACAGAAAGAGTATCGGTACGGCGGATTGGGGTATCGCGGTCCTGCGCAATGGGACGAGGAGAACTCGGTTTATTTGACAAGTGAGGGTAAGAACCGAAAGAACGGTCATGCGACGCGAGCGCGATGGTGTGATATGGCTGGGCGGATCAACAGCAAGTGGCAGGGGGTGACTGTTATGAGTCATCCGAAAAACTTCCGGCATCCGGAGCCGATGCGGATTTGGCCTGAAGGTCAGGTATTTTTCAATTTTGCGCCGGGCCTAGCAGGTGATTGGGTGATGGAGCCTGGCAAAGAGGGGGTCTTCCGGTATCGATTCTACGTTCACGAAGGCAAATTAGATGCGGATAAAATCGAGGGTTTTTGGCGAGATTATGCGGAACCGCCTGAAGTAAAGATGGAAGTATTTAAGTAAGCCGACCCCAGAACCCGATGGAACGGTCGGCAAACTTAGTTGGGCCGGAATATATTTAGCATAAAAATGTCCATGCGATTCTTAGTTCTGATTGTGCTGCCTCTATATATTGCTTGCGGTGAACTGCTAAATGACTTACAGCCTCTAACATAATGGGTATATCCTTACATTGTCATCCCTTCGGCAAGCTCAGGGCAGGCTCTGAGCAAAGCGAAGGATATGGGTTGCGAATGAGAAATTTCTTATGCAGGCCAGATTCTTCGCTCCACTGCGTTCCGCTCAGAATGACATTGTCTCATTTCGTTAGACGCTCTTAGTTGCGTGTGTAAAAAACGGTGGATACCTTGTACTGAATTTCAAAGGTGGATTTTGTTATGAAAGCTCAACAAAATGAAAATCAATATGTGTTCTGTAAATTAATTCTGGTATTTTCGGCTTTGTTTAATTCAAATTCTTTTTCACAAAACAATTCAGGCTATTCAGTGACAAGCCCGAACAAAAAAATCTCTGTTTATTTTCATATTTCTAATGATAAGCAGGTTTTCTATCGTATCACGTATGATGATACTGCTATCCTGCAAGATTCTCGTTTGGGAATAACAAGAGAAGACGAAGATTTTTCAAAGGAACTCTCTCTGAAGTCTGTGTCGGATGTTGAAGTTGTTAAAATCGATTATGAGATGCTGCAGGGCAAAAGACGTAATTGTTCTTATATGGGCAACAGACGGGTATTCCATTTGGAAAATGCATCCGGCAGTAAGATGGATATTATTTTTCAGGTCTCAAATGATGGCGTTGCCTTTAGATACTACTTTCCCGGCAAATCGGACGATATAAAGAAGATAACGCAGGAAGTCAGCTTATTTAATTTCTTCTCTGGCACAAAGGCGTGGATTCAGCCTATGACCGATGCGAAATCCGGGTGGAACCAGGACCAGCCTTCGTATGAGCAGAATTATCAGCAGGGTATTGAGTTGGAAAAACTTCCTTCCAACAGGGCAGGATGGGTTTTTCCGGCGCTGTTTAATTATGACAAATACTGGTTGCTAATAACAGAGACTGCGCCTGACAGAAATTATTGCGGCTGTCGGCTGAAACGAGATTCGGTGAGCAATGAGTTCTTTATCGGCTTTCCACAGAAGCCGGAGGTTTTTCCCGGCGGAGCTTTGAATCCTGAATCGACTTTGCCATGGTACACACCATGGAGGATCATAGCTTTAGGGGATAGTCTAAAAGCAATAGTGGAATCAACATTGGGTACGGATCTGGCAAATCCATGCAGACTAAAGGACACATCGTTCATTAAGCCCGGAAGAGCCTCTTGGAGCTGGATTATACTTAAAGATGACTCCATAGTGTACGATGTGCAGAAGCGCTTCATTAATCTTGCGGCTGATATGACGTGGGAGTATTGTTTAGTTGATGCGAACTGGGATACCCAAATAGGATATGATAAAATCAAAGAACTTGCCGAATACGCTCAAAGCAAAAATGTAGGGCTTCTTTTGTGGTATAATTCAGCAGGCAACTGGAATACCGTTCCTTTTCACCCAAAAAGCAAGCTGCTTACCCACCAAGACCGCATTAAAGAGTTTGGCAGACTAAAAGAGATGGGCATAAAAGGCGTCAAAGTAGATTTCTTTGGTGGGGATGGCCAATCAATGATGGCGTATTACCAGGATATTTTTGAAGATGCGGCTAAGTTTGGCTTGGCGGTAAACTGTCATGGAGCAACGTTCCCGCGGGGATGGGAACGAACATATCCGAATCTATTGACAATCGAGGCTATAAAAGGATTTGAGTTTGTTACCTTTGAGCAGGTTAACGCCAATCTTGAACCCACGCATTCCTGTGTGGCTCCATTCGTGCGGAATGTGTTCAATCCAATGGACTTCACTCCAGTCTGTTTTGGTGAAATTCCCCGTATAAGGCGAGTGACAACCAATGGTTTTCAACTGGCGGTCTCGGTGATTTTTACATCGGGTATACAGCACTTTGCTGTTACGCCTGAAAGTATGGCGGCGGTTCCTGATTATGTTAAGGATTTTATGAGAGAGGTACCCACGCGTTGGGATGATACCCGCTTTATAGATGGATTTCCTGGAAAGCTCGTGGTTATCGCCCGCAAATCAAAAGATACATGGTATGTTGCTGGCATAAACGGCGAAGATCTTGAAAAAAGTATAAGTATTAACCTTTCTTTTCTTGAGAATACTAAAATGGGAGCACTAATAACCGACGGTGCGGACAATCGTTCCTTCAACATGCAAAAGATTACCTTTACACCTGGAGAATTGTTATCGATAAAACTTAAGGGGAATGGAGGCTTTGTTATTAAATTTGGAGATTGAACTTTTTATGCTTATAGAATCCGCGATTTTAACAAAAAATTCGCAGGGGAATGTTCATTATTTAAGTGGTAATTTAAGAGGACAATATGCAGCTTCACGGTCTTGATATCGGCATCATCATTGCCTATCTGATCGTTATCGTCATCGCCGGACTTATTCTCTCTCGGCGAGCCGGGCGAAACATCGAATCGTACTTTCTGGGGGGTAAAAGTATTCCCTGGTACTACCTTGGCATAGCCAACGCATCGGGTATGTTCGATATCACCGGCACAATGTGGTTGGTGACATTATTCTTTGTATATGGCGTCAAGAGTACCTGGATTCCATGGGTCTGGCCAACTTTTAATCAGGTCTTCCTGATGATATACCTCTCAGTGTGGCTTCGACGTTCAGGAGTAATGACCGGTGCGGAGTGGATACGCAAGCGTTTCGGCCACGGCCTCGGGGCGGAACTCTCGCACATCAGTGTTATTATCTTCGCCCTTTTTATAGTGATAAGCATGCTGGCCTATGCATTTCAAGGCATCGGCAAATTCTCTCAGATATTTTTGCCGTGGGACCTCGCACCGCAGACATACGCAATCATCTTCATGACAATAACCACGATTTACGTGATGTTCGGCGGAATGTACAGCGTAGTCCTGACCGACATTATTCAATTCGGCCTGATGACAATTGCTTCAGTATTCATTGCGGTGATAGCAATTCAGCGAGTCAGTCCGGATGCACTGGCCGCTGTTGTGCCCGACGGCTGGGGCAACCTGTTTTTCGGCTGGAAAGTGAATCTGGACTGGTCGGGGCTCATCGCCAAGGTAAACGACAAGATAGCAACCGATGGTTTTAGTCTGTTCACGATATTCTTCATGATGACTTTTCTCAAAGGTGCCATGGTCAGTATGGCCGGGCCCGCGCCAAACTACGATATGCAGAAGATTCTTGCCGCACGCAGTCCCAAAGAAGCGGCGCTTATGAGCTGGTTTGTCTCAGTGGTCTTAAACTTTCCGCGGTATTTGATGATTGCAGGAATAGCGGTTTTGGGCTTGGTGTTCTTCAGTGGCAGTCTGAACGAAATGGCTGCTGCAGGTGAGAAAGTAGATTTTGAGCAGGTGCTGCCATACGTGATCAACAACTTTTTGCCGATTGGACTGATCGGTATGGTCCTGGCAGGTCTGCTTGCGGCGTTTATGAGCACCTTTGATGCCACTGTCAATTGCGGGGCGTCCTATCTGGTCAACGACGTGTACAAACGATATATCCATCGCAATGGCTCACCCAAGGTTTACGTAATCGCCAGTTACCTATGCTCAATCCTCGTAGTGATCGTCGGCATCCTCTTCGGTTACAAGACCGGCTCGATTCACACGGTAACCCAATGGGTGGTGACCGGCCTATATGGTGGTTACACCGCGCCGAACGTTCTGAAATGGCACTGGTGGCGGTTCAACGGATTCGGATACTTCGCAGGCATGATTTCGGGTATTGCTACCGCGATTACTTTTGCGATTATATTTCATAGTGAGTCTACAATATGGACCTTGGAGAAAAACCTCGCGGTTTTCCCTGTTATTCTGGCCGTAAGCACATTGTCTTCCATCATAGTAAGCCTTCTGACTAAGCCGGAGGATGAAACGATTCTGAAGGATTTCTACCGCAGTGTCCGGCCGTGGGGCTTCTGGGGGCCGATCCAGCAGAAGGTTCTTGCTGAAGACGCGGGTTTCAGACCCAACAAGGGCTTTGCACGCGATATGATAAATGTGGCAGTCGGTATCATCTGGCAGGTAACTTTTGTACTGGTTGCGATTTATCTGGTCCTTCGCAGGTTCGGACCTCTTGCGATCTGCCTTACGGCTCTTGCGGCAACTTCGGTCTTCCTGAAATTCAACTGGTACAACAAATTAGCTGATGATTGATTAAACTGGATTACAGAGATAGGAATCTTACGCAGTACAGACATTTTGACGACCGCCAAAGAGAAAAGGAGAATGAAATGTCTACTCAAAATTATGAACATGGTGTCACTACATTTGTCATGCCTCACTGGCGGGATGAAAATGATGTGACCAAAAGGTACTTGGATGAAACACTGGAGAATATTTTTAATCAGACCGATTCAAATTGGCAACTTATAATTATTGATGACCTGTCTCCATGTAAAGAGGCTGTTGATTATCTTGACGAGGTGAAGGCAAAGTACCCGGATAAAATATATGTTATTAAAAAGCAGACGAACGATGGCCCAGGTCATTGCCGGAATTTAGGTATAAAATGGGCATATAAACATAATTCACCTATAGTTCTCTTTAACGATTCAGACGACATCTCTGATAAGAAAAGACTAGAAGTAGCAAGAAAAATCTTCGTACAAGACCCTGAGGCAAGTGTAGTTTATTCCACCTTTAAGGTTATTGATGAGGATAGCAAAATAGTGCCGATGGAAAATTTGACGCAGTCAATTGTTGAAATTCTGGAAGGTCACCAGGGCAATCCCCCTCAGGGAAGAAATGCCTGGATAGAAATAGGCACAGAAAAGGGATACACAAATCTTACCTCGGCAACAGTAGTAGACACTGAGCTGGCCTATAAATATCCCTTTCCTCCGGAAAAGGTCTCTGAGGATTCAAATGCATGGATGAGATACTCAGCAGCTGGTGGAAAGTTCGTCTATTCCGGACAAATACCAACCCTTTACAGAATCCCCCAGCATACAGCCGGTTCTTCTTCTCGCTCAAGAGAGGGTGGAAAACATGGCTTTTATGTGACAAAAGCTCGGGTTGATACAGACGGCTTTACCCGTGCTGTAGAGATTGCAATTACTAATGGCAAGATTAAAGTGGATCAGAGAGACGAACTCCTTATAAAATTCTATCTAAAACTTGGAGAGACTCTGTATAGAGAAGACGAAATTGACCTTTCGCAAGAGCAGGTTGAACGTGCAAAGCGTATAGACGGGGAGATATCAAATAAGGTAATTCAAGAAAAAGGTTTTCAGTCCTGGGCTAAGATATAATACCGATTAACAAGAAGGAGTTTATATATATGAAAATAAACTGGCTAAGTTCAGATTTTAATTATGATAGGATAATTTTAGCAGGGGATATTGGAGGTACAAATACAACTCTTGCCCTTGTTGGAGAGAAGGGACATAAATACACTATCATTCTAAAATGCGCCTTTAAATCAAATGAAATTGACGGGGTCATAAACCCGATTAAAGAGGTAATAGCTACAGCAAAGCAGAAATATCCCTCCCTGGTAATAGACCTCTGTTGTATCAGTGCAGCAGGACCAGTTGAAAACAACTATTGCCAGCTTACAAACTGCGATTGGGATATTGACGGCGACGCAATAAAAAAATCAGTAAAAATAGATGCCCTTATTATCAATGATTTTTCAGCCATCGGCTATGGAATTCCTACCCTGGATGTGAACAATCCGGATCAGATTACCAAGCTTTCTACTACAGAAGGTAATTTCCCAGAGCCAGACGGAACAACAAAGGCAGTAGTAGGTGCAGGTACAGGATTGGGCGTAGGGTTCCTCACTGCCAGAGAAGGAGAATACAGGGCACATCCATCTGAAGGTGGACATTCTGGTTTTGCAGCCTTTGATAACGAGACAATAAAGTTAAAGGAATATGTTGCCAATAATATAGGTATGACTCCTGGAACAGAACTTTTTGTTTCAGGGCAGGGTATTTCTAATATCTATAATTATTTTAAAGATAAGAAGCATATAAAGATAGATGGGGTATTAAAAAAAATAGACGAGACGAATAATGAAGATAAACCTGCTCTAATCTCAATAAATGCCGGGGATAATAAGATATGTAAGGATATTATGAAACTCTTTATTAAAATGTATGGCAGCTTTGCCGGCAGCCTTGCTCTTATTTATCTGTCATTTAGCGGTTTATACCTTGCAGGTGGTATTGCAACAAAAAATGAATGGCTCTTTTTAGAAGATAATCTTTTTATGAAAAGCTTTGAAACAAACTATAATCCCAATATCAGGCCACTGTTAAAGAAAATACCGGTTTATATTATCAAGGATTATTCTATCTCTTTGTATGGCGCAGCAAATGCTGCTGTCACACTCATGGGCAAATGATAGCCCGCCTTAATGGACGCTGCTGCTGCCAGTTCAATATCATCATAATACTTGTGCCCACTGATCAGCATTCTCAGGGCGCCCCCCATCTGTGCAGATGATCCCATCCAATCCCCATTCTTCGATCGTAATGTCGTTTAGAATCGGATGAGCGGTACACGGTATGCCATTGTAAGCATTGTATGCAGCCATGTAGGCCCTGGCGCTGCCTATAATGGATTATAATATTCGTAATGGCAGAACATATATATATTTCAGAGGTGAGCCTCTTTATCCATTTGGCTACGGTTTAAGTTACACCACTTTTAAATATTCAAATCTATGTACCAGTTCCGCAAGCATTGATGGGAATGGTGAAATTACTATAAGTGTTGATATTCAAAATACCGGAGATCGCGCCGGCGATGAAGTCGTTCAAATGTACGTGAAGCACCTGAATTCCGAGGTAGAAAGGCCTATTAAGGAATTGAAAGGATTTAAGCGGATAACATTGCAGCCAAACGAGACAAAAACTATTCAAATGCCATTAAAGGCCAAAGCGATTGCTTATTGGGACCAGAGCAAGCACAGTTTTGTTGTTGAGAAAGGGAAAATAAAAATAATGGTGGGCAGCTCTTCTGCGGATATTAAGTTTGAAAAAACTGTAAATGTAGTACGAGCAAGCACGTTTGTCGCGGGTCCACCAAATCCAAAGCCTATCAATTTATCAATTCCATAGCTATTTTAAATCGCAAGAGATGTATTGTTGTATAGCCGATGTGAAAATTTTCGATTGCGAATGGGTTGGTAGGGGGTATAATAGTTTTTTCGCAATTTCGGCGGGTACAAGCCGTTATTCGTGTGCGAATAAGTCTTTCTAAAAAATCGGCATAGCGGTTTCGGCAAAGGCGGAGGAGGAAATTGCAGGAAGAAAGAATCTGCTGATATTCTGCCTGTGCGCGATGCATTTTAAGGGCGAAGTAACGATAACAGAAACATATTTAGCGAATTAAGGAGAATGATAATGGCCAGACCTGTAACGCTTTTCACTGGTCAGTGGGCGGACTTGCCTTTAGAAGTTCTTGCCGAGAAGGCGGCGAGCTGGGGATATGACGGACTGGAACTTGCATGTTGGGGTGACCACTTCGAGGTTGATAAAGCACTGAAGAATGACGACTATTGTAAGCAGAAAAAGGAGCTATTAAAGAAGTTTGGGCTCAAGGTGTTTGCCATTTCTACACATCTTGTCGGCCAGTGTGTGTGTGACAATATCGATGAGCGGCATAAGGCGATTTTGCCTCCGGACGTTTGGGGCGATGGAGATCCTGAGGGTGTTCGCAAGCGTGCGGCCAAGAATGTCATACAAACTGCCAAGGCTGCGAAAAAGCTCGGCGTAAAAGTGGTAAATGGTTTTACGGGCAGCTCGATATGGCATTTGCTTTATACGTTTCCGCCGACTTCACCGAAGATGATAGAAGCGGGATACGCCGACTTTGCAAAGAGGTGGATAGCGATTCTTGACGCCTTCAAGACTGAAGGTGTAAAGTTTGCGCTGGAGGTGCATCCGACGGAGATAGCATTTGACATTGCATCGGCCCAGAGAGCGATAAAGGCGGTGAAGGGACACAGGTCGTTTGGCTTTAACTACGACCCAAGTCATCTTGGCTATCAGGGTGTTGATTACGTCAAGTTCATCCGCACGTTCTCAGATAGAATCTTTCACTGTCACATGAAGGATGTATGGTGGGGACACGGCGACGGTACGGTGGGCGTCTTTGGCGGACACACTGAATTTGCAGATCCGCGACGTTACTGGGACTTCCGCTCGATCGGACATGGTGACATCAACTTTGATGAGATTATCGTTGCGTTGAATGATATTGGCTACAAGGGACCGCTTTCGATTGAGTGGGAAGACAGTCGGATGGATCGCGAACATGGTGCGAGGGAGGCGTGTGAGTATATCAAGAGGGCGGACTTTAAGCCTTCTGCGGTAGCGTTTGATGCGGCTTTTGACAAGTAACATAGAGAACTACGAACAGATAATAGGCATGTAGTTAATAGTACTCGATACTAAATGATTCGGAAAGTACAGCTATGAATGGCAAGAGAATTTGCAGCCGGCGTCAGTTCTTAAAAAGTGTTAGCGGTTCAGCGGTGGGGATTATTGGTTTTCCTTATATTGTACCCTCTTCAGTTTTCGGCGCCGATGGTAGCGTTGCGCCGAGTGAGCGCATTGTGATAGGTTGTATCGGTGTCGGCTCACAGGGGACAAGCAACATGAGTGCCTTTCTCAACAAACCTGATGTAAAGATTTTAGCCGTGTGCGATATTGACAAACGACATCTCGACTGGGCTAAGTTATCAGTTGATTATAGGTACGATAACAAAGATTGTATGGTCTATCATGATTTCCGTGAGCTGATAGCCAGGGATGATATAGATGCCTTGTCGCTGGCGATTCCCGACCATTGGCATTCGATACCTGTCATTATGGCGGCAAGGGCAGGAAAGGATATGTTTGCGGAAAAGCCTCTGGCTCGGACCATCCATGAGGGGCGTGAGATGGTGAAGGCGGTGACGCGTTACGGCAGAATATGGCAAACCGGAAGCTGGCAGCGATCTGTGGCTGATTTCCGTCGGGCGTGTGAGCTGGTTATCAATGGGCGGATTGGCAAAGTTTACAAGGTTGAAGTTGGATTACCGACGGGTAGAGGGGGGGAGAATCAGCCGGTTCAACCGGTGCGTGAAGGAATTGACTGGGATTTTTGGTTAGGTCCGGCTCCTTGGCGGCCTTATGTGGAGTTTGGTCATCGTGGGCCTCATTGGGATTGGCGCTGGATTATGGATTACTCAGGCGGACAGCTTACCGACTGGGCGGGACATCACGTTGATATTGCACATTGGGGCTTAGGGCTGGATTTAGCAGGTCCAGTTGAGATTGAAGGTAGAGGTGGGTATCCCAGAGACGGTATTTTTAATACGCCTATGTGGTATAAATTCGCATGTAAGTACGCCAATGGTCTTACGATGGTAGTGGCAAATGACAGACAGCTACCTCATGGGATGGGGACATGCTGGTATGGCGAAAAGGGCTGGATACATGTCAATCGTGGAGGGCTTTGGGCGGAGCCACGGAGTGTTCTTATTGAGGTGATTGGCCCGAATGAGATTCGGTTGTATGAGAGCCGCGATCATTTTCAGAACTTCTTGGATTGTGTGAAAAGGCGGAGTCAAACAGTTGCGCCGATTGAGGTGGCGCATCGTTCCATCAGCGTAGGACTGTTGGGTGAGATCGCAATGCTCACGGAGCAGAAGCTCAAGTGGGATCCGGTCAAAGAAGAGATACTAAACAGTGCTGAAGCGAGCAGAATGCTGCAGCGGACGATGAGAAGCCCATGGAAGATTTGAGATTGGATATTGTCAACTTGTACGAGAAAGGGACAAATATGAGCTGGAGGATTTTAGCAAGGGCGGTTTGTGTGGCGCTGGTGATTGGGAGTGTTGTAGAGGCGGATATGTCGAAAGAAGAGATAGAGAAAATTGAGAAAGCTGCGCCGAGTAAAGCAACAGTTGAGCCGGTCAAGCCGAGAAAGCTTCTGATTTTTAACAAGTGCGACGGTTACAAGCATAGCTCAATTCCGTACTGGGATAAGGCACTTGAGATAATGGGCAAAAAGACCGGAGCGTATTCGGTTGTGATAAGTAACGATATGAATGCGTTTAAGCCGGAGTTTCTGAATCAATTTGACGCGGTGTGCTTTAATAATACGACTCATCTTAAGTTTGAAGAGTCTTTGAGAAAGAGCCTGATGGATTTTGTCAGGGGCGGTAAAGGCATAATTGGTGTTCATGCGGCCACGGACAATTTTTACGACTGGCCTGAGGCGCAGGAGATGATGGGTGGCGAATTCTCGGGTCACCCATGGACGGCGGGTGGTACCTGGGCAGTCAAGATTGATGAGCCGAACCATCCACTGACGGCGATGTTTGGGGGTAAGGGCTTTAAGATAAGGGATGAGATATATCGCACGGAGCCTCCGCTTTATTCGAGGTCGAAGCAGCTTGTGTTGATGAGTCTTGATATGAGCGATGAGGCAACGCGGGAAACCTCAGAGAAGCCCACCGATGCAGACACTGGCATTTCATGGATCAAAACGTGGGGAGATGGCCGAGTGTTTTATTGTGAATTGGGGCACAACAACGATGTTACATGGAACCCGGCAGTGTTGAAACATTATCTTGATGGGATACAATTTGCATTTGGTGATTTGAAGGTAGATACAAAACCAAGACCTATAGTCGACGCTGGAAAGGGCTTATAAATGGAGCAGTTGTTGGAAAAGGTCAAGACGTACGATTTTGGACAAAGCAGACTACCGCTGACCGAGCTAAGCGACAAGATCCGTGCGGCGTACGGAAAAACTGACGAGTTAAAGGATATCGAGAAAGGTTTATGTGCTCTGTTGGATGCGGATGCTACGTATGCGGGCAAGCAGTATGTCTGCCGGGAACTGAGTATTATCGGCACGGCTCAGTCGGTACCAACGCTTTCTAAGAAGCTGACTGATGAGAAACTGTCGGATATGGCGCGGTATGCGCTGGAGCGGATACCAGGACAGGAAGTTGATTCGGCTTTGCTTGTTGCGCTTGGCAAGGCAAGTGGTAAAGCCAAGGTCGGCATTATTAATTCACTGGGTGAGCGACAATGTCTCAAGGCCCTATCGGCTCTGAGCAAGTTGGTCGGTGATTCCGACAAGATAATAGCTGAGGCCGCTATCAGTGCCCTTGGCAAGATTGGCGGCGATGAGGCGGCTGGTATATTAGCCAAGGCAAAAGACACGGCATCCGAGAGCTTGAAAACGGTAGTTTTGGATGCCTATCTAAAGTGTGCCGATCGGTGCGTAGCTGAAGGCAAAAAGGCTGAAGCGCTGGCGATCTATAAGGAACTCTATGAGCAAAAATATCCGCAGTTTATTCGGACCGCTGCAATGCGCGGAATGGTCAGCGCAAGCCCAGGTGCGAACAGATAATTCCCGCGAGGATAAAAAGGCCTTAAGTTACGGACATTTTGAAATCAAATTTTGAACAGTTGAGCAGTAGAGCAGTTGACCGTAGTTTCGCATTTTCACCTGTTCCACTGTTCAAATGCTCAACTGCTCTATAAGGGTGGGGCGTATGCCAAGACAGTCCGGTCTTAAATTTTCCTTATGTTGTTTGGTTGGCTCGCTGTTATGGCAGGGACTTGCAGTTGGTCAGGTGGATGATGCGGCTGTCCAGATGGTGATCGATGCGCTAAAGGGTGATGACCCTGCGATGCAAAGTGCGGCAATATCGCTTGTACGTGAAATGCCTGGCGAGGAGGTGACTAAGGCGCTGGCAGAGCAATTGCCAAATCTTACACCGACGGCGCAGGTGCAACTACTTGCCGCGCTCGCGGACCGAGGTGATAAGGCGGCCTTGCCTGCAGTTGTCGAAGCTGCAGATTATGAAGATGAGTCTGTTCGCATAGCGGCCCTGCAAGCGATGGCTAGATTAGGAGATGCTTCGAGCGTGGAATTGCTTGTCAGCAGAGCAGCAACCAGCACGGGTGCTGAGCAAAGGGCGGCAAGAGAAAGTCTGTATCGACTGCGTGGCAAAGAGATTGATAAAACCATTTTGTCTAGTATCAGTTCTGAGACGGACCCCAAGGTTAAGGTCGAACTTATCAAGGCTGTTAGTGAACGAAATATTGTTGAAGGCGTGAAGATATGCTTCAATAGCGCCCGTGATGCGGATGTCAAGATTCAGCGTGAGTCAATTAAGGCACTGAAGGTTATCGCTACGCCCATGTATTTGCCCGAGCTTGTCAAGCTTGTGCTGGATGTACCGAGTGAATCTGTTCGTAGCGAGGTTGAGAAGATAGTTGCAGCAGAAGCTCGCAAGATAGACGAGCAAGGCAAACGAGTTGAAGTAGTATTGGCTGCGCTACCGGGTGCAATGGACCTTAAAAGTCGGTGCTCGCTTCTAAGTGTACTTGGCAAGATTGGCGATGATGCCGCGCTGCCGGTTTTGCGAGAGGCGCTTGCCGACAGTGAGGCTGAGGTTCGAGCAACTGCCATCAGGGCGCTGTCGGATTGGCCGAACGCTAAACCCCTGACAGATTTGCAAAAGGTGGCAAAAGATTCAAAGATAAAACTGCATCAAATACTTGCTCTTCGTGGATATGTGCGATTGATAAGCCTTGATGATAAACGGTCTGCGAGTGAGATACTTGTAATGTATAAAGAAGCAATGGAACTTGCGCCCAACACTGCTGAGAAAAAACGTGTGCTGTCCGGCCTGGCAAATACACAGTCGCTTGAAGTGCTGCAGATGGCCGCATGGTATTTAGACAATGACGCTTTGAAGCAAGAGGCGGCAGTGGCCGTGGTAAAGATTGCCGGGGGTATTCACAAGAACTATCCTAATGAGTGCAAAGAGCTTCTGATGAAGATCATCGGCAGTACAGACAACGACGCCCTTCGAGAGCAGGCACAGGAACTGATAAATCAAATTGGTGAGGCCGGCAAGTAGCCCGTCCTGAGCCGGGTCGAAGGATAAGTGAGTCGCTTTTTTGGAGAATTCTTTATGAGTTCAACGATTTTAAGGCAGGTACGGTTACAAGCGACGATACTGGCTTTTTACGGATTGTTTATAGTATGTGGGGCAAGCACTGGAAGGTTGGTAGCTCAAGAGGTCGATCCATATATGGGCGACTGGAAGGGCACTTGGACTATGGCCGAGGGAACTGGAACCGGCTCAGTACCTATGGCTGCGCAGGTCATTGCTCTGGGCAAAGGAAGGTATCGGCTGAATCTTCTTCGCGAGTTCGACACACGAACCGAACCCATAGCTGTACTCGAAGGCCAACATGAGAATACAGAGGTGCGATTTGCGGGCCGTGTTCAGCGCGAGGGTGCCGAGTCCGACGTGCGGGCAGTGATCAAGCCCGTCCTGAGCCGGGTCGAAGGAGATGCTAAATTGACCGGCACCATTAAGGGACATAACAGCGAGGGTAAATACGTCTCGGCTGAATTTATTTTGGAAAAGACAGTGCGGCTGTCACCGAGATTAGGGGCAAAACCGCCAGATAATGCGATTATTCTTTTCGATGGGAAGAACTTTGACGAGTGGGAACCGGTACATCCGGCAACCAAGGGACTTGTCAGTCTCATCAACACATTGGGGCCGTCAGAGGACTCGGTAGCGTATCTGCGAAGTGCGCTATGGTCTGATGAGCAGCAGAAGGCGCGTCTTGAGATTGGTAGTGACGACGGGGTGAAGGTTTGGCTTAATGGCCAGCTTGTTCACGCAAATAACGCAATGCGTGCGCTCAGTCCAGGCGAAGATAAGGTCGATATCACATTGAGAAAGGGCTGGAATAATATTCTTCTTAAGGTTACTCAGGGAAGTGGTGGTTGGGAGGTATGCGTGCGACTAATTGGTCCGGACGGTGAAATACTGAAGAACGTTAAAGAAATGGTTAATGTTGAGTCAAGCGATACCGGAACCAGCGAATACCTGCAAAAGAGCGACGGTTTTCTCTGCCTGTGGGAAGTTTTTGGGCCATATCGCGAGGAGGGAAAGGATGGGCTTGCACTTTTTGATGTTGCGTTTGAACCTGAAAAGCCCGGTGTTAAAATCGAAGGCAAGAGGATTAATATCAGTGAGTTGGATATGTCTAATGTGCGTTGGAAACTTGTGGATGGTGCAATGGAGATAACGCCGGGAATAGGCTCGATTGTGACTAAGAGAAGGTTCAGTGATTTCAAATTGCACCTTGAGTTTCGCGCACCTTTTATGCCTGAATCAGGAGGGCAGGCGCGCGGCAATAGCGGCGTCTATCTGCAGGGCCGTTACGAAGTGCAGATACTTGATAGCTATGGTCTGGAAGGACGCGATAATGAATGTGGTGGTGTATATGAAGTTGGTGCGCCGCTCGTGAATATGTGTGCACCGCCTATGCAGTGGCAAAGCTATGACATTACTTTCCTTGCACCGCGATTTGATGCAGCCGGCAAGAAACTCGAAGATGCAAAACTGACTGTCGTGCACAACGGCGTGGCTATTCATGAGAACCTCTTGGTTCCGGGGCCGACGGCTGAGGCGATGGATGGTAATGTGAATGAACCGGGCCCAATTTATCTGCAGGACCACGGCAATCCCGTGCAGTATCGCAATATTTGGCTTATCGAAATGCCCCAGTAGGTCTCTTATTAGAAGATTAAGAATCAATGATAGCAGACAGGAGAAGAATTGTGAAACACAAGAAAAGCCTCAGTCAAGATGGCATTAAGATTTCACGGCGTGATTTTATAGGTACCGCAGCAGCGGTGGCAGCATTTACAGTTGTCCCCAGAAAAGTGCTTGGTGGGCCTAATAATGTGCCGCCAAGCGAAAAGCTCAACATAGCAGTGATTGGCGTTGGAGGTCGCGGCAGCGAAGACATAGAGGCCGTCAGCAGTGAAAATATTGTTGCCTTATGCGATGTGGATTTGAACAGTGCCGGGGAGATACTCACGAAGTACCCTAATGTAAAAGTATACCGTGACTTTCGAAGGATGCTGGAGAGTGAGAACAGGAACATTGATGCGGTGGTGATCGCTGCGCCGGACCATATACATGCGCCTGCTGCTATAATAGCGATGAAGATGGGCAAGCACGTTTATGTTGAGAAGCCAATGGCGCATACGATTTTCGAGGCTCGTGAAATGACGAGAGTGGCACAACAGACCGGCGTGGTGACACAGATGGGTAATCAGGGTCATGCCGACGAGGGGATTCGGTTGACGTATGAGTTCATTCACGATGGTGCGATTGGTAAGGTACACGAAGTGCACGTTTGGACTGACAGGCCTGGCGTGATTGGCGGCAGGGCCTGGTGGCCTCAGGGCTTGGATCGGCCCAAAGGATCATGGCCGGTGCCGGAAACATTAGACTGGGATTTATGGCTGGGTCCAGCCCCTTGGCGACCTTATGCAAAGTTCCCAAATAGTGAAGGTGGAATTGTGGCCTATTGTCCATTTAACTGGCGTGGCTGGTTTGATTTTGGCTGTGGGGCAATGGGTGATATGGCAGTGCACAATGCCGACCCAGCCTTCTTCTGCCTGGACCTCGGCGCACCGACTGCGGTTGAGGCTGAGACGAGCGAAGTCACTGACGATACATTCCCGAAGTGGAGCATCATTACGTATTATTTCCCGGCCAAGGATGATCGGCCTGCGATAAAGATGATATGGTACGATGGCAGCAAGTTGCCGCCGAGGCCCCAGGAACTTGAGAATGGGCGGGAGCTACCCAATAATGGGATACTGTTTGTTGGCAGCGAAGGCAAAATTCTTTCTGGCGAAAAGGCAGCTCCGCCGAGATTGATTCCGGAGTCGAAGATGAAAGAATACAAGCGGCCGGAAAAGACACTTCCGCGATCGGTTGGGCATCACAAAGAGTGGATTCAGGCGTGCAAAGACAACAAACCTAAAGATGCCAAGGCTGGTTTTTGGTACTCCGGTCCATTTACGGAGGCGCTGCTTGTGGGCAACTTGGCTGTTCGGCTGGGCAGACTGGTTGAGTGGGACCATGAGAATATGCGTTCGCCAAATGCGCCGGAGGCGGACAACTACATTACAAAGTTTTACCGTAATGGTTGGTCCGTGTAGTTTTGGTTTTTATAAAAACAAACCTCTGATCGTAACAAAGCCGCAACCGGCTTTGTGGCTTCGAAGTAGGCGTATATCAGGCGCACTCAACGATTTGTATTATATGGTGTGGAGAAGAATCACCGTAATGAAGGGAGAGAATGTCTGCTTAATCAAGCCTTTGGTCAGGTAGTTGTCTTTTGTAGGAAAAAGTGAAGGCTGTGTTGCGCAGAATGTGCGTTTTGGATTCGGAGATGCCTGCGAAAGAAAGCAAAGGGTTTCTTGACATTAGTTTATGTGGGGGTGATAATAACCACCAATAGAATTGATGACCTGCTCATTATATTTTTGGAGCGTGTGATTTCTGATGAATGAACAAAAAAGTGAAGAGGGCATGAACAGACGCAGTTTTCTGCGTTCTACCGCGGCGGCAGGAGTTGGCTTGGCATTTTCACCGTATGTTTTTGGACAAGCGGATGACGGTAATCCAGATAATATAAATGTTGCTTTACTTGGAGCCGGTGAGCAGGGACAGGTTTTGATGAATGCCTGTTTGAAGATACCAGGAGTTCGTTTCAAGGCTGTATGTGATATCTGGGAGGCTTACAATCAAAAGCGAGTTTCGCGACTGCTTAAGAGATACCATCATGAGCATAATGCTTATATTGATTATAGAGAGATGCTCGATAAGGAAAAAGACCTTGACGCTGTGATTATTGCAACGCCTGATTTCTGGCACGCCGAGCATACCGTTGCCTGTTTGAAGGCTGGCCTGCATGTTTACTGTGAAAAGGAAATGTCCAACACTCTTGAAGGCGCAAAACAGATGGTCGAGACAGCGAGAGAAACAGGCAAGCTCTTGCAGATTGGCCATCAACGCCGAAGTAATCCTCGATATATTCACTGCTATGAAAATCTTATTAGAAAAGCAGAGCTGCTTGGTCGAATTACTACTGTTAATGGTCAGTGGAATCGGAGCAGGGCGGCATGTGTTGATTTTGGCTGGCCCGAAAGCGCTCTGATTGATCAGGCTACGCTCCAGAAGTATGGATTTGAGTCGATGCAGCAGTTCAGAAACTGGCGTTGGTACAAAGGATTGGGCGGTGGCCCTATTGTTGACCTCGGCTCGCACCAGATTGACATTTATAATTGGTATCTTCAGACTAATCCAAAAAGCGTGATGGCAAGCGGCGGCGTTGATTATTGGAAGGGACACGACTGGTATGACCATGTCATGGTTATTTATGAATATCAGACGAATGAAGGAACTGTAAGAGCATCTTATCAAACGATAACAACAAACAGTGGTCAGGGTTATTTCGAAGCCTTTATGGGTGATGAAGGGACATTGCTGATTTCGGAATCTGCGGTACGTGGTATGGTATATCGTGAGGCCTGGGTGCCGGCAGAGAATTGGGACAAATGGGTCAAGCGGGGTTACATAAAGGCAATTCAACAGGAGCAGGAAAAACCTGCTGCTGCCGGAGCAGTTCTTGATGTGCGTGAGTCGCCAAAGCCGCCGAGCTATGATTTGCCCGTGACGATGGATAAGCCCTATCATCAGCCGCATCTTGAGAACTTCTTTGATACGATACGTGGTAAGGCCAAATTGAATTGTCCTGCTGACATCGGATATGAAACTACCGTTACGGTGCTAAAGGTCAATGACGCAGTGGAAGCTGTCCGCAGACTTGATTTTAAGCCTGACGAATTTAAGGTTTAGAAGCCCCTCAAATATTTAGTCCCTGCCTTTTATTAGGTGGGGTTTTGTTGCGAGTTAAATCGGTGTGGGCTTAGGCGGAATGTGGATGCATGCATTGAGCAAAGGATTGATAGTCCGTTGAAAAAAGGATTTATTGTAGCCTTAGCTTTTTTGCTTACATCGTCAACTCTGACTGCCGCTGGTGAATCGGTGGGGAAATTGCTTGGTGACGAAAGTGACGGCAGCAGGGCAACGCCGCTTCATCTTATCCCGCTATTTGCCGAAGATGAAAATGGCGAAAAAGGCGAGCAAATTGAGCCTGATGTGGGATTTCCAATGCCTTTTTCGACACGCTTCACGTGCGGTGACTGTCACAGCTACAAGATAATCGGCGAAGGTTGGCATTTCAATTATATTGATCCGAATGTTGTCCCTGGTCGGCCTGGCGAGCCGTGGATATACTTTGACACTAAGCTTGGAATTCAGATTCCACTTTCGTACCGACCATGGTTGGGTACATTTCGCCCAGATGATATTGGGCTATCGGTTTTTCAGTTCACCAAGATTTTCGGCAGACATATGCCGGGAGGTGGCCCCGGCGAGGTTGAAAGTGACGACATCGATGATGTTGGCCGTCAGTTTGTATCAGGCAAACTTGAGATAAATTGCCTTGCCTGTCACAACGCGCACTATGGGCAGGATATGGGTGGTGACGGTGGGTATGCTGTTCAGGTGACGCGAGAGAATTTCCGATGGGCGGCAACTGCCTCATGCGAATTTGCTGACGTGACGGGTTCAGCGGCAAAAATGCTTGAGACTTATGACCCATTTATGCCTGATCCTGATGAGCGGGATGCACCTCTTGTGACTTATCAAAAAGAGGCGTTCAACGAAAACGATGAGGTACTTTTTCAGATCATTAGAGAAGTGCCCAACGAGCGCTGTTACTACTGTCACTCCGATCTATACTACTGTCGGGCTGAAGAAACAGAGAAATGGATATCGGATGAGGACGTCCATCTGACTGCGGGACTAAAGTGTGTTGATTGTCACCGTAACGGCATCGACCATAACATCATCAGGGGATACGAACAGGAGGCAGGCATCTCGCTGAATCCGTTAGCTGCTACGAGCTCGTGCGAAGGCTGTCACCTTCCGAAGGGTGAAGGTGAGCCGCAGGCCGGTCGGCTTGGCGCACCGGTTCCGACACATCCTGGGATCCCTCCTATTCATTTTGATAAATTATCTTGTACCGCTTGTCATTCAGGCCCATGGCCTGTGAGTGAGACGGTTCTTACAAAGACGTCACGAGCTCATCGGTTAGGGACACCGAATGTAAATAAAGCTGAAGAAGCATTGCCGCATATCGTATCGCCTGTGTTTGCCAAGCAGAGTGGAATCGGCGTTGCGTATATGGGCCGACTTCTTGTTATGGAAGGTGGTAAGATTAGCCCGTATAAAGTTATGTGGCCAGCCTACTGGGGAACGTTAGAGAATGACGGCGTCACACCGATTGAGGTTGGGATTGTTGAAAAAGTTATTGGTGGTGTTTTTGCTGATCTTGAATTTCCTGCGACAGGTGATTGGCCTGAGATAACCAAAGAGAAGATCGCAGAGGCTCTAAAGGCCCTCGGTGATAAGGCCGTGTATGTAGCCGGCGGGGTGATGTATAAGCTTGATAATTCCGGCGAGCTTGCCGAGAAAGTTGGCCATCTAGCGGCAGCACCTTATATGTGGCCGATTGCTCATAATGTAAGGCCTGCGGCGCAGTCACTTGGCGTGCGTCGCTGTGAGGATTGTCACAGCACTGATGCACCTTTCTTTTTCGGCGAGGTCGATGTTGATTCACCTGTTGCTCTTGAGCGACCATCCAAAAAGAAAATGGTCGAGTTTCAAGACATCAATCCATTCTATGCTTGGGTGTTTGCATTTTCGTTTGTGTTCAGGCCTTGGCTAAAGGTTATTGCACTTGCCTGCTCCGCAGTGTTGGCAGGTGTTTTGTTGCTTTATGCTTTGAAGGCTTTGGGTTGTGTGGCAAGGTTTTTAGCAGAGCAAGAGTAGCAGCATTAGTAAGGATTTGGTAAATAGATGTTTCGGAATCTTTCGATATTGGTTTTTGTCGTGACTGTAGGCGGGGTGTTTTTGCACTGGATAGCTGCTCCGTGCAAAGGTTGTCGGTGGAATCCGATCAAGAAGGTCGTGCACTTATTTACGCTGCTTTTATTCGAGCAGAAGCTAAGCCTTGTTGGGGCGATAAAGAAGCTAATTTATTTGGTGGCGTTGTTTTGTTTTGTGGTGCTTGTCGTGACGGGTTTTTATCCGCTATTGGTTAAGGGCGAACATATCAGTGGATACCTGATGATGATACATGCGACTTTCGCACCGATTTTTATTTTATGTCTAACGTTTTTAGCCGTGGCGTTGGCAAGCAGTCATCGCTTTAACAAAAGCGACTGTCCGTGGCTGAGGAATATTCTTCGGCGGGTAACCAGTTTGAAAATTCCTGTATCTGAATCTATTGCACCAAGCTCACAGCTTTTTGAAAAGACAGGTTTTTGGCTTATTGTGTTTTTGGCTTTGCCGCTTATCTTATCTATAATAGTAAGCATGTTCTCGACTTTTGGCACGGCGGGGCAGGAGTTTCTGCTTGCTGCGCACAGATGGACTGCATTAGTCTTTGCAGTTGTTGCAATTATATATACGTATCTGGTAATCCGAGGACAGTTAAAACAGTGAGGTCCTTTTTGCAGAATAGCTTTTACTCACTTTCGTTTGAAGCTGACTGAGAATCGGTTAAGCGTAATCGAGTACTTTTAATTAGGAGAATAGATTATGAGCGATGGAATGCTGCCAAGTTATCTGAGCATGGCCAAGCCGAATCCGCTTGAGAACAGAGCGCCTTGGTACAAGAATACGGCACCGGCGTATGCGGGAATTTTTCTGTGGGTCGTATTCTATATGGCGATCGCCAAGGGGACCCTTTCTCAGGCCGGTTTGGGACTGAGCTTACTGGGGCTTGTAGTTGCTGCCCTGATCTGTCACTTTCTGTTTTATCTTGTGCCTGGTTTGTACGGCATGAAGACGGGCTATCCGCTTTATGTCGTGGGCTCGTCAACTTACGGAACGATGGGTGGTTTTCTAATGCCGGGTTTGTTGATGGGACTGCTGCAGTTCGGCTGGCTGGCGGTGAACATTGCAGTATCTACGGACTTCATACTTCAGGCGACGGGAAAGCCACCTGCCATGAATCCTGAAACAGGACTTTTCCAGGGAGGCGCGGCATTTACAGTCGTGGCAATTATCTGGGCGGCGCTGGCGGTGTTTGTGGCGGTCAAGGGCATTCAGTACCTCGGCAAGGTCTCAACGTTTCTGCCGATCGTGCCCCTTATAATGATAATTGTTGTATTCCTGGCTAATGTTGGCACCGCAGGTAAGTACACGCCGCCCGAAGGTGCACAGCCACTTGTCGGATTTCTAACAATGATTGCAATAGTCGTTGGATTTTTCGCTACAGCGGGCGCGGCCGGTGTGGATTTTGGTATGAGTAACCGAGATTCGAAGGACGTTCGGCTTGGAGGTCTTGTGGGTATTGCGCTGGCGATAATTGTTGCGGGTAGTCTGCCGCTGATTGCTGTTGCCGGTGCTCACGGCGCCGATCCTTCGATGGAAAGTTACACGTTTGATGCGGTGATCGGCAAGCAGGCGGCTGGGAAATTGATGTTTGTATTGTTTGCCATCGCCAGTTTCGCGCCGGCTTGTTTCTCCTCGTTCATTGCTGCCAACAGCATCGGCACAATGTTCCCGAAAGTCAATAAAACAATCATGGTTGTAATAGGCGCAGTTGTCTCTGTGATCCTTGCGGTGACGGGCAAAGCGTTGAATCTTGTCGGTGTGTTCTCGATTATTGGTGCGTCGTTCGGGCCTATTTGCGGCTCGATGGCAGCGGACTATCTATTGAGTGGCTGCAAGTGGTCCGGGCCGCGAAAGGGCATCAACTTCGCAGGATACATTGCATGGGCTGTTGGCTTCGTTGTGGCGATACTGCCGACCGTCAAGCCGGACCTGGCGGTATCAAAGTACATCAATCCTGCGCCGGTTATCGCGTTTGTGATTGGATTCGTACTTTATGCAGTCTTAGCTAAGATCGGTCTTGAGCCGCCGGTGGTAGAAATGGCTGGGATCAAGGAACAAAAAAGTTAACCACGGTCGAGGTTTGTTTTGATTGGTCTTGATACTGGGATTTGGCCTACGTCAAATCCCTTTCTTGCATATATATTGGGTAAAATTGACTGGGCTAATGGATTGACATATCGGGCATCGTGGTTTATGATCTTTGTTTGTATGTGCGATTATTGTTAGTGTTTAAGTCTTGAGATCAAAGATATGGCTAAGAGAGCTCTTAGTTCGGTAACGACGATTTGGGTTCTGGCGTTATTACTTGTTGGTCTGTGTTTTACGGTATCGTGCAAGAAGGCACCTGAGGTAAACGAACCTGCGGAGCAGACGGAGACGGTAGTAGAGCAAGAACCGGCGGAGATTGAACAGGCTGAGGAAGAACTGGTTGCAACTGCTGAGGCGGATATGTCGGGTGTTAAGCTGGTACCAATTGAGATAGAATTGCCTAGGCCAATGTTTGTGGGGACGCCGCAGGATGTACGCGTGCCAAATCTCGAAAAGCCTTTAGGCAAGGATCGTCCGCCTTTCTTGGCACCTGAGGGGACAACAAACGTTGCTTTTGGCAAGCCTGTAACAGCCAGTGATGAAGAACCCATCATCGGTGAGACCGAGATGGTTACTGACGGCGATAAAGAGGCAGCAGATGGAAGCTATGTTGAGTACGGCCCATTTCTGCAGCATGTCACCATTGACCTTGAGCAGGAATGTGAGATTTATGCGATTGTGATGTGGCACTACCACAAACAGGCCCGCGTATACTATGATGTGGTGGTGCAGGTCGCAGATGATCCGGACTTCACAGAGAATCTTAAAACCGTGTTTAATAATGACATCGACAATTCTGCAGGCTGTGGGGTCGGCAAAGACATGCACTATACTGAGACCGCAGAAGGCAAACTCATTGATTGTCTGAGCCAAGGGCCTGTTCGAGGTCAGTATGTGCGTTGCTATAGCAATGGTAATACGAGTAACGACCTAAACCACTGCATTGAAGTGGAAGTCTACGGCAGGCCGATAGAATAATGACATCGCCGGATTCCGCCTCGATCGGGAAATGGCAGTATTGCCTCCTGATTTTAGCTGTGACAATCGTTGCGGCGGCTTTACGCATACCAAACCTGGCACAACGCCCAATGCACGGCGATGAGGCGGTTCACGCGATTAAATTCGGCGGACTGCTGGAGAAGGGATTCTACGAGTACAATCCTCACGAGTATCACGGCCCGACGCTGAATTATCTGACACTAATTAGTGCATGGTTGGGTCGTGCACATAGATTGGCGGATGTCGATGAGTTTGAATTGCGAATTGTACCGGTTTTCTTTGGGGTGGTCCTGGTAGCACTTTTTTTGTTCCTCATCGATGGTATGGGGGGATGGGCTGCGGTTTTTGCGGCAGTGCTGGCAGCTATTTCGCCTGCAATGGTTTTTTTCAGCCGGTACTACATTCAGGAAATGTTGCTTGTTTGTTTTTCTTTAGGTGTGATTGTATGTGGATGGCGCTACGTGAGAAGTAAGAGAATCGGCTGGGCGATATTTATGGGTGTGTTTCTGGGGCTGATGCACGCAACAAAAGAGACCTGTATTATCTCTTTTGGTGGGATGATATCGGCAATTGTTGTTGTGCTGTTGCTTGAGAAAAAAGATGCCAGCGGTGTCCGACGAGGTCTTGCAGGTGTTAGGATAAGTCACATTGTGGCGGGACTTGCTGCTGGTGTAGCTGTATCGGCTTTGTTTTACTCATCGTTTTTTAGCAATCCGGTGGGTATTCTGGACTCGGTGCGTACCTATAAGACATACTTCAGCAGAGCAGGCGATAGCAGCCTGCATATTCATCCATGGTATTATTATTTGAAGATGCTATTGTACTCTAAGTACGGACAGGGGCCGGTCTGGAGTGAGAGCCTAATTGTTTTATTAGCCACAGTGGGTTTCGTTGTTGCGTTGACAGGCAAAGGATTACATAAGGGCAGTCGCGGATTGATAAGGTTTGTCGCGGTTTATACGTTTGTCGTGACAGTTGTTTATTCTGTGATTCCCTATAAAACACCCTGGAGTGCGCTTAGTTTTCTAATCGGGATGGTTGTTTTGGCGGGGGTAGGGGCGGTAACGCTAATAAAACTGAAACGCACGACTCTGACCCGTGTTGTTTTGGTTGTAATTCTTCTTGCAGGTGGTGTTCATCTTGCTTGGCAAACTTATCTTAGTAATTACAAATATTATGCCGACCCTCGAAATCCCTATGTTTACGCTCATCCCACTACCGATGTGTTTGCGGTTGTTCAGCGCATCGAAGAGTGTGCCCGGGTTCACGAGGCCAGGCACAGCATGCGCATAGAGGTTATTTGCCCTGGTGATGACTATTGGCCGTTGCCGTGGTATCTGCGCTCATTTTCGCAGGTGCACTGGACTAATGAAGTAAAGGACGATATTGCTGCTGCGCCGTTGATTATTGCTACTGGAACAGACCAGATGGAGCAGGCGATATCGAATGTGCTTTATGTAAAGACACCCGCAGAGAGGCGGCAGATGTATTTGTATGCGTTTGACAGGCCGTACTATCTGTGGCTGCGGCCAGGCGTGAAATTGATAGGGTTCGCAAGAAAAGACCTGTGGGACCAGTGGAAAACAGCAGATTGAAACACAAGGCGCTGAGCAATGAAGGAAAAAATGGCCGAGGAGCAACAAGAAAATTACTTTGGTGATGGGGGCTGGGAATTGGTGAAAGATGTGCGCCGATTTTCACATCAGGCGATGGCAGCCATTTTTGAAATAATCATTCAGAACGACGATGAACGTTATGCGCGGCAGGCTGCTCAGGCGGCGTTCGCTGAGGTGGATAGAATCGAAACTGAGCTTAGTTGCTTTATTGAAAACAGCGACATCTCACGGATCAACAATGTGTCTGGGGGTGAGCGGTTACGGATTGGATTGGACGCTTTTGAATGCCTTAAGTTAAGCAAAAAGATTTTTGAACAGACTGCCGGTGCGTTTGATGTCACGATAGGGCCTTTGTTTACCTGCTGGCAGAACAAGGATGGAACTATTCGCAACCCAAGTGAGCAGGAGTTATCATCTGCGCAGCAGCGCGTTGGAATGGATCACCTCATCTTAAATAAAGATGATTATACTGTCGAGCTTATGACAAGTCCCATGCAGATTGATCTTGGTGGCATTGGTAAGGGCTATGCGCTCGATTGCATGGCGGAGATGCTTAAAGAATGGAGTATTGAAACTGTGCTTATACACGGGGGTTTCAGTTCGGTACTGGCTCTAAATGCCCCGACAGGCTCTGAAGGTTGGAATCTGACTTTAAGCAATCCTTCTGATCGCAAAGAGATTCTAAGCCGCGTATATCTGCGGCGCAGGGCTTTAGGCGGTTCCGGCCTGCAGAAAGGTTCCCATATCATCGACCCACGCACAGCTCGGCCAGTTGCCCGTCCTGAGCCGGGTCGAAGGAAAGGCAGGCTCGCAGCCTGGTCGTGCGCCTCTAACGCTGCGACTGCTGACGCCCTCTCCACCGCCTTTATGATTATGGAACCGAAAGAAATTGAGCGATACTGTTCGGAACATTCAGAAGTGCTGGCGATGGTTCTTCTCGCGGATGGTTCATCGGGGCAGGGGAAACTGCTACGCTTTGGCAGATGGCGAGAGCTTGGCTTAATTGCGTGACGGATTGATTGGTTAAGAAGTCATTCTTTTGATAACGTGCGCTTGATAATGATCAGCTCTTTCAGGATTTGAAAGAGGCTTCGACTGGGTGACAGGCGACTATCACGGTCGCAAGACCAATCGAGGGGAAACTCCTTTATTTTGTAGCCTTCTTTTTGCGCGAGGAGGATGATTTCGATATCGAACGCAAAGCCATCCGTGAAGGCTTTGCTATAAAGACTTCGGGCAACTTCACCGCGATAAACCTTAAAGCCACACTGTGTGTCGGTGTACTCAGAGGAAATTCCAATATAGTGGATAATAAACCAGTGAAACAGCTTCGCGCAGATTCGGCGATATAGACTTTGGTTTTTTTCAATATGGCAGTCTGGCATTTTTCTTGAGCCGTGAGCGATGTCACATGTTCCTTTTTTAATCAGCTCCAGGCCACGCAAAGTATCTTCGTATGGTACGCAGGAACCACTATCGGCAAACATAACGAATTGTCCAGTACTTGCCTTGATACCGGTTCGGACAGCGTAACCTTTTCCATGATGAGAATCACAACGAATAATATTTAGTTGAACGTCTGTGGAGACCTGCACACCTTGTGCAACTTGCGAGGTGTTGTCGGTGCTGCCATCGTCTACAACTATAATTTCGCCGGTGAGGTGTTGAGAGTTTAGGAATTCTGCGGCGGCTTTTATATCACCGGCTATCTTTTTGCTTTCGTTGAATGCCGGTATGACAATCGATAGATCCATACATTTTATTATAAGGCCTGAAAAGCGTTGAGCAAAGGCGAAACACAATGTCTGGTTATCAAAGAGACTACGGACCTGTCCGGCCAGGCTACGGCGAAGCGCTCCGCCCAGACGAGCGTAGCCCCGTACGGCGAATTTATCCCTTAGGGAGACAGATTACGCGGATTAAAACGAAATCGAGATGGCCGTTTAGCCCTGCCACCTGCTTGCCCTCCGTAGCATTAGCGAAGGATGGGTGGGCAGGGTGAATTCAAAAAATTAACCACGGATTACGCGGATTAAAACGAAATCGAGATGTACGTTTAGCCCGCCGATTTACTCGGCGGGTTTTTGTTTTTTTGACACGAACCCGTCCGGCGTAGCTACACACAGCGAAGACGGACCTGTCCGGCGTAGCTACACACCGCGAAGACGGACCTGTCCGGCGTAGCTACACACAGCGAAGACGGACCTGTCCGGCGTAGCTACACACAGCGAAGACGGATGGACACGAATAAAAAAGGAGAAGGGTGTCAGCCTCATCCCTTAGGGATGGGGATGGCTTGTTTCCTGTCATTCCGCACCTAATGCGGAATCCATACGAAATACAAACGATGAATCTATGCCTTTGTGCCCCGGTACCTTCCGTTTTCTGTCCTCTGTCTTGTATTGCGCTTTCGCATATCATTTTTCTGATTTCGCTCTTCTTTTATGCCGATAATACGCATTGAAAGAGAAACAGCCCCCCAGAGCGGAAAGAATACATGAGATACAGTCCACGGGATACGAGATACGAAACTGTTTGGCGGGAATTGTGGGTTTGGTGCCTCGCCAACATGCTTTTGGTTTGACTGCCTGGACTTAGTTTAGTGCGAGAGAGTTTCCGTTAAATCAGTTGGTTTAGACGCGGATTTACACTGATTTCGATTAGTGCGGATTAAATCTTGCAGTTTTTGCCAAAACGAATATCATTAAAAACCAAGTAGTAGAGAAAAGCCAATGGGATGGCGGATAAGGCTGTTATTAAGCAGGTAGAGACGATATAATATGCCTAAGATTTCAAAAAGAGTTCGCAAACTTGTCAAAAAAAAGAAAAAGCGTAAGGTCGGACCAGACTGCCAGAGAGTTCGTGAAACCCTTACATGTTTGGGAGATTATTTTTATATATTGGATGTTGCCTTAAAAAAAGGTGGAACCTTTTGGTTTAGGGGGAACGCCGACTTTACCTGGAGGCTTACGCCTTCAGCTCTTAGATTTTTAACCGAGTATAAAAGAAACAAGGCTTTGAATCTTTTATCGGATTTTAAAAGATTCGGGGAAATTAAATTACCAAAAGCCCCAGCACCTAATGAGGAATTCAAATGGATTCAATTAGCCCAGCATTATGGCTTACTTACTCGTTTACTTGACTGGACTAAAAATGCAGCCATCGCTCTTTATTTTGCCTGCGAAAATGAACCTGAAAAAGATGGAGCTGTTTTTATCCTTAATCCTATTGATTTAAATAGAGAAGCGTTCCGAGGAGAAGCACGGATTTTTGATCCTAATCAGGATGAAAAAATAATAGGAAAATATCTAAAGTTAGATGGTGAGAGGGACCTAGAAGGTCTGAAAACAATCGCAATTAATCCTCCATGGAATTCAGAACGAATCATGCTTCAACAAGGAGTATTTACGTTACATGGCTCAAGATACTTTACCTTAACCGATAAACAAGCACCTTCTCTCGTTTACTTAAAAATTCTTAATGAATATAAACAGTCATTGTTAGAGGAGTTGGAACGTGTTGGTATAAACGAGATGTCTATTTTCCCCGAGGCAGAACATATGTGTCGTTATTTAAAATGGAGAGATAAATTATTATAAAAGGAAACATTAATGGCAGATTATATACCTTTTGTAAATACAGACAGAGATTGTGAAATACTAAAGAAATATTATAAAGATCCCCGCATAATTAGAGTATCTCTTGAAACAATCGATAACATTGAAAGAAAAATTCCACAGAACCTGCCCTTGTGGATCGATGCTTCAATAGATGGGTATCAACATCGTCTTGCAACAAAATGGCCAAAGGAAAAGACTAAATGGGGAACCAGAAAACAGCAATTATGGAATAATCTAGAAAACTTATTCAAAGATTATGATGGATATCAAATACTTGCCAATGAAAACCTGTGGATTAAAACAAACCTTCCAAAAATACAAACATTTGTTAATCAAGTTTTAGATAAATGTTATAGCTATAATCCGATTTGGATTACCATACCACAACTACCTTTGGTTAACGATGGAAAAAGAAACAAAATAAATAAATGGCTTGCTGAGGAAACTAACAAATGGAAAAGGAAAAATTCATTTGAGATAGATTTAATATTGCCTGTAATTTTCACAAGCACAACTCAACTTACACGTAAGCCAATACGTGATAATAAATTACAACTAGTTGAAGATTGCTATAAAAGAGCTAATGCAGATGGTATATGGATAGTTGATACGACTCTTGTTGACCAAAACAGAAATGAACAATTTCCAAAACGTTATTCAAAGCTTATTGAATTTCATGAAAGCGTGATACATTTCCTGTCACCAAAAACAATTATAGCTGGGCCATACTGGGGGATAAATTTAGTACTATGGGCGAGAGGTCTTTGTGATTATCCTGCGATTAGCTTGGGTACTGCCTATACATATTACTTTTCCTGTGGTGTACCAAGCCGTGGGAACGTTCGTTTGGCTATACCACCTCTCAGAAGATGGGTAGTAGTAAGCGGCCTCAAGTCATGGTTGGAAAAAGCGATAAAAAAATTAAGTCCAATAGACCCTACATTTAAAGATTTCGAATACTTATATAATAATTTTAGCACTTTATCACAGAAAGATCCTTCAATCCATCAGGTTGCCAAGTTTTATAAGAAATGGATTGAAGAAATTGAGTCTCTACCACCGAAGGGGAAGGCTTTGGGATTATATCAAAATCTTTCATCAACCTATGTTCTGGGAAAACAATTACCAAATCTGCCTCAATCAGCATTGCCCTATTGTAGAGGAAAAACGTTAGAAGCTGGCAAGGTAGGTGAACAACTCATGTTAGAGTGTCTTTAGGATAAGTACGCCAAAAACGTTCTGCGCAATGCATTGCAGAAACCGAATTTGAATTCCCCTTGAATTTTGACCGCAGAAATACTCTGATGCCTGTCTTATAAACTCCGATTATCCCTATTCCCTTCTCTTCAAGCTTCCTTTTATCCCCGCTAGCGAAGAGACGCTTTGCTTTATCATGTGGTAGCCCTATATAAGATTCGTCAGCAAATTCCAAGTTGCCGCAAGCTTGGGAAATAACTTCTGAGATACGTGCCATCTTAAGTTCGACAGCTACAATTCGCTTATGCAGGGGAAACCAGCCATTTAATTTCTGAAAAACACCATTTTTTACTTCTTGAACAAATTTGTTCTTTATTAGTTTATTCAATTCATTTTCTACAAACGACTTGTCCAGAAAGCTTTCAAATTGCTTATAAAGTTTTGAAAAGCTTATAGACTTTTTCTGTTCAATATCAGGTATATATGAAAGCAGTAGCACTCTGAACTGAGAACCAATAGGTCGTTTTTGTCCAAGCTTAATTCGTTTTCTCACTTTGTTTTTATTTAACGAGCACCCAACCAAATCGCAAATTCCCCACGGCGTTGGGTATTCTCGCTTAACATGCATATCTTGTTCTGAAAGCCAATCCTCAACTAGCTCAGTCATTTCCGATTCGTATTTAAAATCCATATTTATTTCACTAGGAAGGGACAAATTAAATGAAAACTAAAGTTTCCCGAACTCTTATATATTATAATTACTTCTTCAGCATCTTTTATGTTAAATATCGGTATGATAGTCATTTTTCGCCCAATTTTTCTGATAAAAGTTCTTTTTCTTCTTAGAAATAAGGTTTTCTATTGATTTAACTTCGCTGTCTATAGATTGACTTCTTATCAACTTCGGTGTGATATTTTACGAAGGATAAAGAATAGGAAGGAATTAAAGGTGTCCGCCTGCACCCTCAGGTGGTACTTTTTTGTGATTATTTCTCTGTGCTCCCCTTCTACTGCAATCCATTCAGGAATCAAAAATAACGATTCTTATAACCTTCAACATAGAGACATGCCATACGTAAAGCGCGTACGCGCTTTACGTATGAAGAGTGTATAAACAATCTTTGGAAAGAAAATTCGTTGGCAAGCCTATACATCTCTCGACGTGAGCGAGTAAAGGACAATTTTGGGTAAAGATGCGGATTTTGCTTGTTTTTTAGCCTTTTTTGGGTATAATATGTATCGAAACGCGTATAGCGTATCGTGTATTGCGTAAATAAGAGTATAGCATATCAAAGTTAGCAGATACCGAAGAGTAAAATCCATTGAGAGTTCACCCCGTGAGATGTTTACCGCGTGTTATATTGTTTTTCTTATATCACGGTGGTCGGCTGCACCTATCTAACGGGGTAAATTAGGGGGAGATTATTGATGGCCGCAGAATCACAAACTTGTGCCATAGGTATCTTCGCCAATCAGCAAAATGAGCAAAAATCCGACAAATGGCAAAGCCAATACAACAAAATGAGGCAAATTATAGGGGAAAATCGACACTAATTATGCAAAACAAAGCCAATTTCAAAAAAGCCGGAATTAGCGCAAGCTCTGTTTCAACAAAGGATTATAAAAATAGATCTGCCTTTAGTCGCCCACAAAACAAAGCCAATCAAACCCAATTTCCACAGCATCTACAACTAGGAGGCGACACTGGAGCAAGCAAGTCCCCAGGTGGAACTTGAGCTAAAACCCCCAGGTGAAACCTGGGAGCTAATCGATTTCTTCGTCGATCCAGCCGAGCAGCTCTTTCAGGTCAACAAGGGTAATGTCACCCATGTGAGCGATGCGGAAGGTTTGTTCTTTAAGTTTGCCGTAGCCGTTTCCAAAAATGGTATTGTGCTTTTGCTGAATGGCTTTTATTGTATCGGCAACATTGATGCCTCGAGTGTTCTTGATAGTCGTGAGGGTATTCGAGGCGTATTTTTCTTCGCAGAACAGCTCGAATTTCTCTTTTGCCCATGTTCTGACGAAATCACCCATATCTTTGTGTCGTTGCCAAACGTTTTCCATTCCTTCCTTGAGTAGTTTCTGGCACTGATAGTTCAGGGCCATAATGTGAGGAATAACGGGAGTGGTTGGAGTTTGGTTTTGCTCTGCTCTCTTTGCGAATTGTTGGAGGTCAAAGTAGTAGCCCCTGTTTGGGATGCTCTTACTTTTTTCGAGGGCACGATTGCTTACTGCGACCACAGCAAGACCCGGCGGGATTGCGAAGGCTTTCTGCACAGATGCGAAGGCAGTGTCCCAGCCAAGCTCGTCGAACTTGATTGGCAGCCCTACCATGCCGCTGACCGAATCTACAAAGACCAAGACGTCAGGATACTTTTCTTTCATCATTCGACTGATGTCTTCGATCGGATTAGTCAGGCCGGTGCTCGTCTCGTTGTGGACGAGGGTAATGGCGGAAAATTTGCCGGTCGCAAGTTTTTCGTCGATCATTTCCGGCAAAGTAGGCTGGCCCCACTCAACTTTCAGCACCTCGACATTAGCGCCGCAGCTTTTTGCGACGTCCGCCCATTTATCGCTGAATGCACCACAGCAGGTGCAAAGAACGGTCTCATCCGGTGCCACGCAGTTGCGGATAGAGGCCTCCCAGCCCCCAGAGCCGGACGAAGTGAATAGATAAACATTCTGTTCAGTGAACAGAATATTCTTGAGCATATCAATTGTTTCAGCCTGCAGTTGCGCGTATTCTTTGCCTCGATGCCCCAATGTTGGGCGGGCAAGTTGGGCAAGTACATCTTCGTTGACTTTAACTGGTCCAGGAATAAACAGTCTTGGCGGGTTTTTCCAGTCTGTCATTTGTTATCTCCATGGAAATCACAACTTTTGAATCGTTAGGCCCGAGTACATTTTAGGATAGAAATATGTGGACTTTTGCGGCATCCTTTCGCCGGCATCTGTGACCATTATAAGTTGCTGCATTTTTACGGGATTCATAAAGAACGCCACCTGTTTTCGTCCGGCTTCCACGTGCGAGATCATCTCGTCAATCGCGTTGGGAGTATCTTTTACGTATTCTATGGCTTCATCTTTAGACACTTGCTCCTTGCCTATGCACAGAATTTGCTCCAAGATCAGTTTGTGCAGAACAGAAACATCGAGCCCTCGATATGCTGCACTCATATGCGGTTCAGCTTCATCCATTACTCGATTATCCCTCAGAACAGCTATATAAAACGCGCTATTTGCCCCGTAAATTCCGAAGGCGTTTTTGCCCTTGTAGTGTTCCGCCTTCATCTGCGCAAGCATATTCTGTCTTGCGTCGGTTTTAGTCTGGAGATTCTCATCAAACGCATATTTAAAAACTTCAAAATTTCGGCTGAGTTCTGCAACTATTTTTTTGATGTCAAAGTTATTGAGATTGCCGACAAGGCGGTGAGTTGCGAGAACAACCAGGCCTTTCTGACAAATATTGGAAAAGGCGAACATCTGATACTTGGCTGCAGGATTTGAGTTTTCTTTTGAGTAAGTCAGGCCTGTTGAGTAACGGTGATGTCCGTCGGCGATGATACAACTTTTTTCGCTCATCATTTTCACGATTGTATCTATGTCACACTTCACAGTTACTGCAAAGAGGCGATGTCGAACGTTATCATTGTCGACAAAGTCAATGAGTGGCTCTTGGGCCGTGACCCTTTCAATGATTTTGTCTGCGATGCTCTGTTTATCTTCGTAGAGCATAAAGACAAGGCCAGCCCTCGCACGGGTTGCTCTTTTGAGGTTGAGCCTATCCGCCATCGGTTTTTCGAAGACCTGTTCATGGGGCCTGACCGTCTTTCCGAATTCCTCAAGCCTGCATAAGGCGATAAAACTCAATCGCTGAAATTCTGCACCAGCCAATTCGAAATCCTGAATATAGGCATAAATAGCTTCGGTGCTGTCCTGCTTAAGAGCACCTTGCTCTATCCAGTTATTCAGATAAGTAGCGGCTCGTGTGTAGGGATTATCTTGTCCGTTGTCTGTGGGAGTTATTTTTCCTTTAATTACGCGCACGATGTTATATTCGCTCTTCTCATATAGTTGCTGCTGCTGTTCTGGACCGATCACGTCGAAAGGAGGAGCGACGCACTTGCCTGCGTCGCCGATCACGTTAGTGTCAAACCTAAATGCTTTGAATGGCTTAATTTCCATCGTTACCCGTTTCGAACTTACCTTTTCGAGCCGTGTCACAGTGGCTGTATACATGGTTAAATATGTTCTTTGTGGTAGTAAGGGCATGGATAATATTGGACTGGTACGGAATTGTCAAGCGCTAAGATAATGGAGCTGTAAGACAGACAGGTTCAGATGAGCCGATGCGCATTCAGCGAGCGAGGCTCTTTTTCTTTTCCGCGAGGTATTCGTTTATGGCCGCAGCAGCTATCCGGCCCTGGCCCATCGCCAGGATTACAGTTGCCGCGCCGAGAACAATATCTCCCCCGGCATAGACGCCTTCCATCGAGGTCTTGCATTTTTCATCAACGACTATGTTGCCCCATTTATTGAACTCCAGTCTGGGCGTGGTCTGACGGATGAGTGGATTAGCGATGTTTCCGATCGCTATGATCACGGTATCGAGGTCGATTCTAAATTCCGAACCTTGGATAGGAACTGGCCTTCGCCGACCCGAGTCATCCGGTTCGCCAAGCTGGTATTTTAGACATTCGACGGCAATGACGTGGCTGTTTTCGTCTCCTATGATTCGCTTTGGGCTCTGCAGTATGTGAAAATCAATACCTTCTTCCTTTGCGTGGTGTACTTCTTCGACTCTGGCCGGCATTTCCTTTTCGGTTCTGCGATATAGCAGGTAGACTTTTTCTGCGCCGAGTCTAACGGCTGTTCTTGCTGAATCCATCGCGACGTTGCCGCCACCAACAACGGCGACTTTTCTTGAACGGGCAATCGGTGTATCGGCGCCTTTACCAAAATCGTATGCCTTCATAAGATTTGCACGTGTCAAATACTCATTGGCGCTGTATACACCGACAAGCGATTCGCCTTCGATCCCCATAAAACTCGGCAGGCCCGCCCCAACTCCGATGTAAACCGCATCGAAGCCGCCTTCTTTCATCAATTGCTCTATGGTTCTTGTGCGACCGACAATAAAATTAGTGATGATCTCAACACCCATTTCCTCGAGAACATCGATTTCTCTTTGTACGATGGCTTTGGGTAGTCGAAATTCAGGGATTCCATAGACCATAACGCCACCAGTTTTGTGAAAGGCCTCAAAAATGGTGACATCGTGGCCTACTCTTCTGGCATCCGCGGCTGCAACGATGCCTCCAGGACCTGAGCCAACGATAGCAACTTTCATTCCAGTTTCGGCTGCAACGGCAGGGACGCTTTCATTGTCCTGGTCGAGGTCAGCAACAAACCTTTCAAGTCGGCCAATCGAAACGGACTTGGTGGGGTCTTTGAATTTTAAGCCGACTGTGCACGTTTGTTGGCACTGAACTTCCTGGGGACACACACGTCCACAGACAGCAGGTAAAAGCGAGTTTTCTTTTATGATTGCCAGCGCCTTTGCGTACTCGCCATCTACTATGGCGGCGATGAAGTCCTTTATCCTGATTCGTACCGGACAGCCTTTAACACATGGAGCATTCTTGCATTGAAGACAGCGTAAAGCCTCCATGCGAGCGTTCGTTTCCGGGTAACCAAGCGCTACCTCATTGACGTTTTTTCTTCTGGCGATTGGGTCCTGCTCCTGCATATCTTGAGGCGGGATTTTGAATCTCTCTGAGGGTGTGAGTTTCCCGGTCTTGTGCTTTTGCAGAAGCTCCTTTAGGAGTTTTTCTTGTTCCTTCTCCGTCATATCAACAAATAATCAGTAATCAGTCACTTAGTCTAAACCTATTTTACAGCGGTGTTTCTTATGTTGTTCGTAGGCTTTTTGCTCCTGGTCTTTGTAAGCGTCGAGCCGTTTCATCATCAGGTCGAAGTTCACTTTGTGGCCGTCAAATTCCGGCCCATCAACGCAGACGAACTTGGGCTTGCCGTCCACTTCAACTCGGCAGCCGCCACACATACCTGTACCATCAACCATAATGGTATTGAGAGAAACCACAGTTGGGACATCAAATTGTTTCGTTATCTGACAGCAGAATTTCATCATTATTGCAGGACCTATTACAAAGGCCCGATTGGGTTTTGGACTGCGTTGGCAGATCTCTCTCAGCGGTTCAGTCACCAGGGCTTTTCTTCCATAAGAACCATCATCTGTAGTAATAATAAGCTCATCACTTGTCTGTGCGAATTCATCTTCAAGGATAAGCAACATCTTGTTTCTTGCACCAAGAATGCTGATGATTTTATTGCCGGCTTTTTTTAGAGCCTTTGTGATAGGCAATAAAGGCGCATTTCCGATGCCTCCGCCGACACAAACAACAGTGCCAAAATTTTCTACGTGCGTAGGTCTACCAAGTGGCCCGGATATATTGGTAATTTCGTCACCTTCTTGAAGATCGGCAAGTTCAGCGGTGGTTTTGCCGACTCGCTGCCAGATCAAGCGGATAATCCCTCTTTCAGGATCAGCATCGGCAATTGTTAGAGGGATGCGCTCGCTATATTCATTGTTTATACTGATAATGACAAATTGACCTGGCTTTCTGGCCGATGCTATAAGAGGTGCTTCTATCTCAGCAGTAAAGACGTCCTCTGAAAGCCTTTTTTTAGACACAATTTTGTGTGACATTATTTTTGTTTATCCAACGACTGGCTCCTCGAAGTCATGGCATAATAGTAGCACTGCCACGGTCGCCTGCCGAAAGAATAATCCCGATATCATCTGGGACTAAGTACAAAGTTTGGTTGTAGCGCATCAAAGCAATTCGTCAATCGCAGTTATGAGATCCTTCTTGCTGGTCAAGCCCACCCATTTCTTTTGTATTTGACCATCTTTGAATAGGATTGTTGTTGGTATTGCATTTATGCCGAACTCTATCGCGCTATCACGAGCCTCATCGGTGTTAACCTTACACACTTTGGCCCTGTCTGCATATTCAGCAGCGATTTCTCTCACGATAGGTGCCATCATTATACACGGTCCACACCATGGAGCCCAGAAATCCACCAGCACAGGTCCATCAGAGTTGTGAACAACCTCATCGAAGGCAGGGTCGGTCAGCTCTATTACGTTACCAGTCATTGTTCTATCCTTTCTCCACTTCCTTTTTGCGGAGTAATCACAAAAATTGCACGCAAAATCAGGGTTATAGCACCGAGTACGAACTGACTCAACGTACTTCGGAAAACGTAGCAAAATGCTCCCTCTAAACCCTATCATTGAATGATGGACATTTTATGGGCCAGCAGGGAATGTGTCAAATACTAATCTATTGTTTGTTGATCGAGGGGCTGTGATTTATGCTTGCTGCGCGGTGAAGCCGCTGGTTTGTCCGTTGGTAGGATTTCGGTGATTGGAATGGGCACTTGTCGTTGTGTCTTGGACGAGGTTGTATCGCCGTCGTCGCCTTCATCAGCAGCGAGCATGACCTTTTGTATAACTTGCTCAGCTGGTTCTGCTGTTAAAGGTCGCAAATATATCTGGTTGGTTGTTTCAGGCTGCTCAGCCCTGACGAGTGCTTCTCTGAGCAGCTCCAGAAGGCCTAAAAACAACCCTATCATTGCAGCGCGAGTCGGCCTGGACTCGAACAAACGTTCAAGAGTCATAGGACCCTCAGTCTGTAGGCGGTGCAATATCTCTATTTGATATAGATCAATCGGTGTGTCGTCCTTTATGTGGCCTGTCTGACTGACGGAGCCGGTAGCCTTACATATTGAGTCGAAGGCTTCGAGCAGGTCCCAGATACTTATCTGCTCGATATCAAGCTGTGGTTCCGAATCGGGTTTCAATCGATCAATTACACTATCCGGACGGGCAAAACGTTCACGTTGTCTGTCGGCAGCGGCGTTAAGCAAATTGGCAGCATCTTTAAACCTCTTGTATTCAAGAAGCTGACGGATAAGCTCTGTGCGGGGATCTGTTATGTCAGCGTCCTGTAGTTGATCGGATTCTGCTTTCGGCAGCAGCATCGCCGACTTTATTTCCATTAACGTAGCGGCCATAACTAAAAAGTCACCTGCCAGATCGATGTCGAGCCTTTTAAGCATTTCGATGTAATGCAGATACTGGTCGGCTATTTTGGCTATGGGAATGTCATAGATATCCACCTCCTCTTTCCGGACCAGATACAGAAGCAGGTCCAGCGGACCGGCGAACATTTCAAGATTTACACGATAATCAGCCACGCACTAATCCTGTCTTTGATTAGATTCCAAAATCTCCCGTGCCTGTTCAGCCTGGCTTTCAAGAGTCTGCAGCTCGATGTCAATTAGGCCCGCAATACCGGAGTATACATTCCCAACATTTTGCCCGGTCACAACCGCTTTGATACCGAAATCCTCGAGCAATTGCTTTGCCAGTTCAGCATCTATATTGTCGGCGAATCGTGCAATTGTAACAAGCTTCTCGGACATGCTTACATTTCCAAACCAACAGCCTTCCGGGCTTCAGTTAAGGTTTGCACAGCTATAGCTTTTGCGCGCTTAGCTCCCTTTGCAAGGACGCTTTTGACATAGTCAATGTTGCTTTCAAGTTCTGCCCTTTTTGCTCGGAATGGGCTAAAGTATTCTATCATCAGATCAGCGAGGCGTTTTTTAGCCTCACCGTAGCCAACACCACCTGTGCGGTATTTGTTTTCCCACTCAGTTAATTCTTCTTGTGAGGCAAATAATTCCAAGAGGGCAAAGACGTTGCAGTTGTCGGGATCTTTTGGCATTTCAACTGGTGTGGAGTCGGTAACTATTTTCATGATTTTTTTTCTAACGTCTTCTTCAGGCTCGAACATCTCGATTGTATTGCCGTAGCTCTTGCTCATTTTTTGGCCATCAGTTCCGGGTACAACCGCCACCGATTCAATAATATATTCCTTGGGTATGGTGAAGACTTCGCCGTAACTGCTGTTGAAACGCACTGCAATGTCGCGAGTTACCTCAATATGCTGCTTCTGATCGGCGCCCACGGGGACCATATCCGATTTGTAAATCAAGATATCTGCCGCTTGCAGAACTGGATAGGCAAACAGGCCGTGATTGGGGCTGAGACCCTGTGCGACTTTTTCCTTGAAGCTAACACATCGCTGTAATAGACCCATTGGCGTCACGCAAGAGAGAAGCCAGGTTAATTCAGTCACCTCGGGCACATCGGATTGTCGCCAGAAGACTGTCTTTTCGTGATCGAGGCCCAGGGCCAGGTAGTCCATCGCGACGTCCAAGGTGTGCCGAGCAACATCGGCCGGGCATGGATTGCTGGTAAGAGCGTGGAAGTCAGCAATAAAATAAAAACAGTCGTGTTCCGACTGCAGTTGCAGGTGTTGGCGCATTGCACCGAAAAAGTTGCCTATATGAAGTCGACCTGATGGCTGGATTCCAGAAAGAACTCTCACGTTAGACTCCGATGCTTCAAGGCAAAAAATAACATACGAAACTGTCGATGCAAGGATACAAATAGGGACAGCAAGTGTCAAGGAGGTGGTTATTAGTTTTCCAACTGTGGGGTGAAGTTGTACAAGGGTGCGCGGATTGACCCGCCCATCTCTTCATGTATATACTTAGAGTCAGGAGACTAAGTTCCGTACGTACTTTCGCACGGTTGAGCTGCAGATGTTCTTTTTTTCTATGTTCTGCCGAGCGATTTTAAGTAGCGTTTTGATTTTCGAAGTCCCATCCGCGAGGCTTTTTTCTTTACCGCTTCGGTTGGTCGGCCGAGTTTTGTAGCTATTGCAGCTGTAGGATTATTCGGGAAAAGTTTTTTTAGCAGGCCGACCTCTCTTCCTGTCCATAGTCCCTTGACGAGCTTTTTCCTTTTTGCGGTCTTTTTCTTTTTTGGCATCCCGCGACTCCTTTCACTTGTGTTGTTTTCTAGCGCCCCACTGAATTGATGATATTTTAATGGGTGATATATTGGCAAGCAAAGAAATTTTCTCGCTCCAGCCTCGAAATTAGCATGATTCACAGCCGAAGTCGGTTTTCTAAGTTAGGCAGGTTCCTGTCGTTGTGAATTGCCATCGGTCCCGTCAGTCGAAGTTGCCTGATCAAAAAAGACGCCCCGCTTGGCAGGTTATACGCATCTTAATATGCGGAATTTTTATGGGGAAACAGTTGTTTTTTATATTGCTTTGCAGTATCCTTGTGGACATACTGCTGCTGCATAATGGAGCAGGGACTAATTAACAAATCTATTTTTTGGGGAGTTTTGCCATGAATCAGATGTTAATTCACAAAACAAGGGCTAAGACTGCTATTCTTATCTGTCTACTGTTATTGGTACAGACATCGCTAGTCTGGTCGGCCGATGAAATCACGGGTGATTGGGAAATCACTATGGACTTCAACGGCCGGCAGAGCTTCGCCACGTTATCTATTTCCAAAAAGCCTGACGGTACTCTCACCGGCAAGTGGGGCCGGGATGAGTTGTCCAATGTCGAATTCCAGGACGGAAAGCTTACATTTGTTCGCATAGTCACAAGGGGCGATAGAGAGTTCGTAACGGACTATGAAGGAATTTTGAAGGACGGCAAGCTTATAGGCAAAATGTCCAATATGCGGGGTGAGTTTTCCGCCAACGGCGAACGTCCCAAACCCAAGTGCCCTGTCTTAGGTCAATGGGACATTAACTTTACTGTCGGTGATCGAGAAATTAATGCCAGGCTATCAATCTCTGAGAAGCCGGATGGTACATTGGCAGGCGAGTGGAAAGAAAAGGAAGGCGAGCACATGATCTCCAATGTCAAATTCCAGGATGGAGAGCTCACCTTCACTCGAAAGAGCAAAATCAACGATATCGAGTTTGAAACGTACTATGAAGGTGTTGTCGCAGGCCACAAGCTGATTGGAATGTTCGAGAACGAAATGGGCCAGTGGCAGGCCAATGGCCGGCGCGTGGGCGCGGACCTTGTCGGAGAGTGGGAACTTACGACAACCTCCGAACGGGGTACGCGTACGAGTATGATGAAAATTTTTGGAGACCTGACCGGTAGATACGAATCATTTGGCGGTGAGATCCCCATGAAGAATATTAAACTCGAAGGCGACCAGCTAACTTTTAGCCTTGAGTTAGGCTGGGCAGATAGAACCTTCCAGATGGACTTCAAAGGTAAGCTGGATGGCAAGACCCTCAAAGGGCAAATGAGTACAGAAAGAGGTACCAGCGAGGTGACCGGCAAAAAGGTAGAGAAAAAAGCTCCGGCTCCGGCGCCTACCGAGGCTCCGTCTTCACCGGATTCTGCTGCTTCCTCGACAAGCCCATAGCACCCTGTCAAGGTTGTCTTACGCATTGTGTTGTGAGCCACACGTTGTGCGTGACGCATAGGAGAGTCAGAGACTTCAAGGCTGCTACCCTACGTGGCATTGCAGCAGCACCTGGTGTACCCAACAGCGTTGCTGAATTGCGCTTTTACGCGATTTGGGAGAGGGCGTGATTGATAGACAGTATGGCCTCATTGATTTCCGCGGTTTCCGCGAGTGCACGATTGATATTCAGGATAGCCTCATCGATTTCCGTAGTGCTCTTGAAGCCAATCACAATCGCGTCCACCAAATCGGACTGCATGGTGAAGCGTATGGACTTCTCGCGGTCCTCAGGCTTTGTGAACTTACCTTCACCAATGATTTTCATGCCGATGACGCCATGGCGGTTCTGGCGCATGACCTTGATTTGCTCCAGCACCGCAGGCAAATGAGAAGCATTGCTTTTGACATTCCAGTTCACGACTGGGGTATCAATTTGGGTACCCTGCGGATTGATCCGCACTAAATTAACGTCAACCCAATCCAATTGGGCGGCGTTAGTCAAAGCAGGTAGTGAATGGCACGATACACCGTGGGAGAGTATGATCTTTTTGGCCTTGGCCTCTTCGAAGGCGTCCATCAGATGTTTGCATCTGTCGTCCCAATTACTACCGAGCCTGCAGTGGATTAGCAGGCTGTCTATGTATTCTACACCTAACTCCGTACGGTAGCGATCGAGCACCTCCAGCGGCTTCTCAGGTAGCCCGGGCATCTTCGTCATAATGAACAGCTTCTCCCGGTTAAGACCCTTGATTGCCTCACGAATCCAAGTGTGGGTTTTGTAATTTTCAGCCGTGTCTATATACGTTATCCCCTGGTCATACGCATAACGTATTAGACGGTTAAATCCCTCAGTACCCAGAGCTCGCTGAATTCTGCCACTCCTGGTGCCTGCACCGATACCAAGCCTGCTCAGCTTCAATCCTGTCTTGCCCAGGGTGACCTGATCCGCAGCCGTTAGCTCGGCTCCTTTGGCTAAGGATTCAATAGTATAGGATGATAAGAAGGTTGTGCCGGCCAAAGCAGCCGTGCTCTTAATGAATTGACGCCGAGTGATTCTTCTTCTACTCATAGTGACATCCCTTTATATGACTGTGAGCTGCCATTGCATTATCATCACACTTTGTTGACTCTGACAAGTCTTACTATTCGCACTGAAACACACGATAAGAATGCGGTTTGACCTGTGTATTAAAAACGACCTTGTCAGCGCTTGCTGCCTGGCCCCACATGCGTCGACCGGGGAGTTCCTGACCGGAAATTGCTTCGCCGGATAACACGTCACGGAGCTTACTGATTCGCCTGTCGGTGACAATTCTAATGTCAACACTATCCGGCAGGAATGACTCCACAATAAATGTGTCGTTGTCGTAGACAAACAGAGCTACCTGGCTGGTGCTATCCACGCGGACGTAGAGATCTCGCATTAGCACTTCTTTGATTTGTGTCAGCACCTCGGCTGGCAGGTTGTATAGATCTCCGAAGTTGTCCGGGATGGTCAGAACATAGAGCTTGCTGTTCGCATAATCGGCTGAGTGAAGGATGGGATAGCCGATGCCGTTGGTCAAACAGGAGATTTCCTCCCAGGAATCGTTGGTAAGGTATTTTATCTGGGGAATGACGATTTTGGAGGAGGACTCATGAACATTGCCAAGGCGCCCCCAGAAAGCGCGGCGTTGCCAGAACTTATTAGTAATGTCTTTTCTGTCGGTGCATCTGAGCTCGACAATGTCTTCAATTCCCCTTCCTTGAAGTGTTCTTAGTAGACCGGATGTAATAACGACTGTCTTGCCGTTCATTAATTGGCCCTTGATCTTGTCCACGATGTTATCATCAAACTTCGCTGATTCGGCCAGGAATACCATATTCGCATCGGTGGGGAACTCAGGCACAAGATCTATCGGAATACCGCACATGCCGAGGTAGTTGTGCAGGAAGTCTTCTCCTGTCGAATGATAGGGCTTGTAGCTTTTGACTCCGATGGGCTTACCAAGTTTGCCGAGAAAGACGTCAATCAGTTCGAGAGCATATCCGGCGGGTCGGGCCATTGTGGTCGGCGTTACCAACGTACCGTCTTGCTGCTTGATGGGTTGCATCATTTGGTCAAAGTCGAAGCTTGTTTGCGTGCCGTGCCAGTCGGCGCGGAGCTCCTGACGGATGGGCTGTAGCATCCGGCTGAAGTCAAAGAGCGTAATCTCAGGGGCCTTAGCGAAGAGGGTAAGCCATAGCTGTTCTGCATAGCGGTCCATATACCATATTGCTCCCGTATCGACCCAGCCGCCGCCATTGCCGCCCGGCTTTATATTTTCGAGGAATCGGAAGATCAGATAGCTCTGATATTGCTGCAGGTGCTGGTCAGTGTAAACAGGGTCTCTGGTTTCCGTGCCCGTGTAGATTCTGTCGAATATTTTTGGCTCGGCTTCGAGATTGTAACCGAGGCCTTGGAAATGTTCGTACCAGTTAGGATACTTGATGACCATCGTGACTTTTGGATTGACTGCCTTGGCCGGCTTGACCACAAGGTCTCTCGCAGCTTCCTCCATCAGGTCCAGCCGAAAACGAGTCCAGCTTTTGTTACCTTTGGCCTTGATACACGATTCGCACTTGCAGTTGGTGAAGAAGAAGTCGTCTAAGATGACTTCATCGAACAGCCTGGCTGTGTACTCGGCAATTTCCCTGGCCTTTTGCCGGTGTTCGGGCCTGGTGTAGCAGAACGTCTCGAAGCGGTTACTCTCCCTGACAGTATAGGTAATGCCACCGGCAACTTTGATACCTCTGCTTTCGAAAAAATTACGGGCCTTGGTGATTGTTTTCTCATCGACCAGAACTGTATCGCGATGAGTCTCAAGATAGACCTTGTCCACTTTCACTTGCTGGGCAATTATGTCCCAGCGGTCTTTGAGCCAATTCGGGTCGTCCATCTGTTGCACTTCCTGAGCCCGGCAATAAACGGCAACATCAAAATTTTGGTAACTGTAAATCGAATGACAGGGAAAAGACAGGATCGCATAGCTCAACGCCACCCACACGCTTCTTCTAATATGCTTAGATGCTTTGTTGAAAAGCCTCACCGTCATTTCGACCGAAGCGACGCGGAGCGTCGCGAAGTGGAGAAATCTACTCAAAAACAGATTTCTCGACTCGCCTTCGGCTCGCTCGAAATGACATTCTGAATTCTTTTCAACAGAGCAATGCTTAGACATAATCACTATCCTTTATCCTAATGAATACATTTGTAGGTGATCGAAATATTATATAACAAATATTTGAACTGCAATAGAAATCGCCGGATACTTTCCAATTGACTGTGGTACAGGTTTCAATGAGCACTACACAGGAAGCTTAATCGCGATTTTGGGTGGACATGCGGTGTCTGATGGAATATGCTCTTGCCGAGCATACAAATGAAAAAAACCAGACCCTGTGGCTTTTGACACGTCGCTCGTGGCACACGTCAAATATGCCGCCAGGAGTAAGGATTTAAGTTTGCAGTATCATATGAGGTAATTGACATTTATTCTTAAAAATCGATGATTAGGAGGTTCCAAAGATGTCGAAGGTATTGACATACATTTTTGACCCAATACTTGCGATAGGGCTGTTGAGTGGCTGCTCTAATCTGGTGCCCCGAGCGGCAACATCTTGTGGCAAGTCTGTACCCGCTTATACGGCCGATTGGGAATCGCTGAAGAAGCATAATCCTGCACCTGAATGGTTTCGTGATGCTAAATTCGGAATATACTTCCACTGGGGGGTCTATTCTGTACCGGTATTTGCAAACGAATGGTACCCGCGTAACATGCATCGCAAAAACAGTCGGGAGTACCAACATCATCTACAGAAATATGGTGACCCGATGGAGTTCGGCTACCATGATTTTGTGCCGATGTTCAAAGCTGAGAAGTTCGATGCCAATGAGTGGGCCGATCTGTTTGTTAAAGCTGGCGCGCGCTTTGCTGGACCTGTTGCGGAACACCACGATGGTTTTGCCATGTGGGACAGCGACCTCACTTCGTGGAACGCCAAGGATATGGGGCCGAAGCGCGATATTACCGGTGAGCTTGCAGAGGCTATCCGCAAACGCGGCATGCGCTTTATGACAACCTTTCACCACGCACGCAATAACCTGTGGGAACGCCGAAACCCTGATGGACCCTGGAATGGGCACTACTCGTTCGTCAAAACGAATTTCCCTTCCCTGCTTGAAGATCCGAACAATGCAATCCTTTACGGCTATATGCCGCGTGAACAATTCCTTCAAATGTGGAAAGGCAAACTTATCGAAGTGGTCGACAAATACCAGCCGGACTTAATGTACTTTGACTCCTGGCTGGACGAAATTCCGGATGAATACAAAGCTGAGTACCTTGCATACTACTTCAATAAAGCCAATGAGTGGGGTAAAGAGGTCGTTGTCACGTTCAAGCAAAGTGACCTGCCACGCGAGTTGGCCGTGGAAGATTACGAAAAAGGCCGGGCCAATCGGCTCACTGAGTTTGTCTGGCTGACGGATGATACGATCAGCCGAGGCAGTTGGTGTTACACCGAGGACCTGCAAATCAAGAGCACGCCAGAGGTATTGCATACGCTGATTGATATCGTTAGTAAGAACGGCCAGTTGGTACTCAACATTTCTCCCAAAGCCGATGGTACTATCCCTGAGAACCAGAAGAAGGTGCTACTTGGTATTGGGAATTGGCTCAAGGACTATGGCGAAGCGATTTACGAAACGCGTCCGTTTGTTGATTTTGGCGAGGGACCCACACGGCTGCAGAAGGGTGGACATTTCGTCAGGATGGAAGGAGGCTATACGCCCCAGGACATCCGTTACACCTGCAGGGGCACGACCGTCTATGCGATAGTCCTTGGTTGGCCGGGCGAGAACAAGCAGGTCGTGATGACGATGTTCGGTAAAAGTAACAAGGCCGAGAGCATAAAGGTTGAAAACGTTTCAATGCTCGGCACAAAGGAGAAAATCAGGTGGGAACGGCGAGACACTGGTCTTGTTGTCACTACACCCACCACGAAAACCAATGACATGGCAATCGTGTTCAAAATAAGCACGTACGACTGATTATGCAGCAATGGCAACCCTTAGCTGGCCGAAGATAGTGATAAATGCAGGGCTTTGGACTGTGGAATACAGCTGCATCGTCAAAAAGTGGATACGGGGATAAATGACTTATTCAATCTATTCAAGCCAATTCTGGGCAAGCGAGGAAAGTTCGTAAAAATTAATTAGACAATCATCATTCAAATCCAGCATCTCATAATTAACGCAATCCACCTCCAGCCAGATTAAGCAAAATTCATATAGATCATCCATATCTACAATATTGTCGTATGTAAGATCTCCATAAAGCCATTCACTCGGCTGGTCATCATTCCTCCTTAAATAAAGCGTATCCTTTACAAAACAGCCCATTTCACCTTCACCACATCTTAGCGTCCAATCCCACTCAAACATCGAAGGTTCCCAATTAGAACTGGCAATCCAGGCACTATTGCTGATTTGAAGTCCCTCAATAAAGTCCATCAATGGTTGTCCATAGTCAGTAATTGTGCCTCGAAGCAAATCATAACTGGTAGTTTCACTGAATCCCCATTCGCTCATAAAGACGGGATGAACAGCAGCACAGGTCGTAATATGATTTATATACCACGACGACGAACCACTATTCCAATGACCGGGATAGATATGAGCGACATAAGCGATATTATTTCCTTCAGCAGGATATGTAGCTGCCGGACCAATAATTTGAGACCAGCTCGGCCCAGCGACAAGGATAAGATTATGAGGCGCATAAGAGCGTATAATATTAATCCAGGTTTGCATATCTTTCTTGACGCTGAGCCAGCGGTTCGTTTCTGAACTCCCGAAATTACCCGGTTCATTGAAAAGTTCAAAAATAACATGGCTGTCATTGGCAAACCTCGGCGCCATATACTCCCAGAACTCGCTTGTCTGTATAACTTTGCCCCAGGTATTATCACCGACATAATGCCAGTCGATGATTGCATAAAGGTCCTTCGATGCACAGTAATCAACGACTGGCCTTAGAAGATTATTGTAGTAATCATCACTACCGGGACAAAACGTGAAGGGACTTGAAAAATCACCCTCGTCGGACGGATAAACCGCAAGCCTAACGACCCTTGGATGCCAGCCTGGAGAAGTTCCCTGAGTATCAGTCTTATCCGTGAGCCTATTGATCATGTTTATTGCACCGCCGTACCACAATTCGGTAGCGCCTAAATCCATCAAATCAACACCCCTTAGGACAACAACATTTCCAGCAGGGTCTTTAATTTTATTACCATCCACACGTAACCAGGGAGTGGCGGCGTAAACCGGCACGATCGAATAGACAAGCACAAGCACAACAGCAATTTTAGATTTGGTTTGAATAATTTCTTTCATAGTTCGTCTTCTTAATTTCCTTCAAGCCAATTCCGGGCCAGTAAGGAAAATTCGTAAAAATCGATTGTACAATCGCCATTCCAATCCAGTCCCACATTATTACAATCCGTTACAAGCCAGGATTCGGAAAATATAATGAGATCATCAAAATTGACTGTACCGTCACTTGTAAAATCGCCGTAGAGCCATTCATCGTTGTTGACAGAGGCCGAAAACGAATTACTTGTGAGACCTTCGCCATCCTGCCAGATCTCAAAGCCAGCTTCCAAAGCGTCCAGATACAATGAGGGCTCTAATAAGCATCGGGCCACCGCGTCATCGATGAAGTCTTTGAAATCGAGGCTTACGCTGCTGGTAGGGCTGTTTATCCGATAAGCGATATAGTCCCAGTTCCAGTCCGCATAAAAAACATCCCAGATTGCGCCGCCAATAGATGCAGTCCCAACCTGCGAACCACCAGGCCTAACGCCGCCGTTCCAGTCAATCCAAATCATCAATTCAGCACCTCCAGAAGGCTCAGCAGCGCCGGCTATACTGAACCAAGCTTCAAAAGCGACGTTCCACCTTTCGCCAGCATCGTTTGTGTCAACGCTCCAAGTAAAGGGAGCACTCTTAACGTCACTTACCAGCATTGGCAAGCCGCTGTCTTGCGTGCAGTGGCCCCAGTGGCAGCCTTTTAAAATGAAGGGATAAGAAGCCACCCCACTTGAATTGTGTGTGGAGAGAGTTACACTAAAGTATGTTGAATCCGTATCCACCTCAATGCACTGCTCGCCTACACCTGAGCCGGAACCCCAGACGTTGTTTAATACACGGTATTCTCCATCTAAAATGTCTATTGTATCCCATCGTTCACAAAACTCAGCAGCTTGCACAGCGTGAAGTGGCATGATTAAGTAAAGAAGCATACATACAATAACAACTTTAACAGACTTAGTTTGAATAATTTCTACATGGTCTCTGGCGTGGAAACGTATATTTGTTTTCGACTTTGTCATTTAATCCTCCTCAAGAACAAGCATTTTTCTGGTATGGCTTAGAAAAATAGGCTCACGACATAAAAGATGTCTGATGGCGGCAATAGTAGGTGCATTTAACTGTTTCTTTTTAATTTTTTACTTTTGCCACACTAAGAGTATATCGCAAATCATTGATTTTTTCAAGGTTTTTTATTTCAGCGGCCGGAACCAGTACCAGAAAAAATGTACCGAGAGGCAATTTAGATTTCCATTCAAACTACGAATCGCCGTTTATGGATATCTCATTGATATGATCAAGCAATTCCAACCTGATTTACATATCGGCTTATGTATGGAGGAATACAAAACATTCAAAGCTTTGAATATGGAAAGTACAATCGCTTGCTGCAATTGTGTGCTCTGACAATCTATATATCTCGCTATGGCACGCGGATCACCTGTATTCTCCTGCGTTTGAGCAGTTCGCCAGTCACTCATTCCCTATCGCATGAGGGACTTCCACTTTTTAGATAGGCCCGGCGGGCGGAATTACTCCCGAACCTCTCTTTCGCCCCCCTCGCCTTGAAGCGGAAAGGACGATTTCAAGTTTTTCTAATCCGCCCTTGGCGGATTGCTCGGCTCTGCCGAGCTTGGCGACAAATTCTTTTATTTCTTCTTAACTAATTCTAATCCTTCCTTAAAAGCAATTTCATTAAGGATTGCTTTAAGAATTTGTGCCTTATTTTTAACATCATTTTGTTTGATTTTATCTGTTTTGATTTTCTGGGTCGCTTTGTCTAATGAACTTGTTAGGCCTGTTAAATCAAGTAAGGTTGCTGCTTTGCAGAAAAAACTCCTCGACCTACCATCGTCAAAATTCTTTATCATTGTTTCCAGTAATTTAATTTGACTTTTCTGCTGTTCTATGAATTTTTTAATTCCATGTTTTTTTATAAAATTCAAATTCGGTATAACTTTTTTACTCGATGGATAAGAAGAAGATTCTTGCAATTGCTGATATTCTTCATTACTTTTGAATTTAGAACATGGAAATTCGGAACATTCAGCACAAACCTCAAGATTCTTTTTTTTGACACAACAAGTTATAAAGGAACAAGATGGGTGCTTATTGAAAAAATTGGGGCCAGCACATCCGGGACATCTTGAATGTCCTACCGTATAATATCTTGGACATAAGCCGCAATCAAGACCACAGCAACCTATGGTTGGATAAGTTTTTTTAGGTATATTCATTTTCATAACAAATGGTATCCTACATTAAAAATCCGTAAATGAATTTAATCAATAAAAAATCGAAAAGACCGCTTCTGGCCAAACAAAAAGGTGATGCTTTTATCAAAAATGTCGTTTCGCCAATATCTTTCCCGAGCCGGATTTCAAGAAATAAATTTCATAATCGTTTTTTAGCAAATGCCCGGCCCGAAGATGTCTTTAAGTATTTCTCAAATTCAATTGCTTTCTTGCGATTTGTAAAGGCAGCGGCGGTTTTGATTTCCCATGGTACATATTTCGAGGTATGTACACATTTACCCTGATTGTGTTCTTTTAGTCGGGCATCAAGTTTCTCTGTAAATCCTGTGTAATATCTATCCGGATATTTTATGGATTGCAGAATGTAAACATAATAGTATGTCATGCCTGTACATAATGAACTGGCCCGCCGGGTCGTAGCTCGGAGCGCATTACAAAGTTCTATGATTAGCCCGTCTTCGCTTACGCTATGACGCGGCAGTCTTCGCACTATGCCAAGCTCCGAGCGAAGACTGGAGGCGGGGGGATTCGAACCCCCGTCCCGTGATGCTTCAAGACAAGCGTCTACATGCTTAGTCGCTCTATTGTATTTTCGCCTTGCCAATCGCCAAACGACAGGCTCGTGGCTCAGCTATTTCGGAATTAGTCTCACCTTGCCGGCCCGAACAACCGACTCGGCCAGCCTGCTATCTGACGCCCTTACCAGACCCACAGGCAAAGTCTGGCAGGACGGGCTTGCCTAATTAGGCAGCCATTCGCAACTGATAGTTGCCAATTAAGTTTGTTGCCGGATGATTAGCCAGGCCAACCGGCGTCCTGGGCATGCAGCTTGTCGATCCGTCATCCGGTCGAAGCCGTTCGCCCCCGTATGTACTTTTCAATAACTGAAATTGCCTAAGTATACTACGTATGCCCTCGATTGAAACGTACGAGGTCTATTTTTTGACCGAGCTTTTCTTTGTCGCTTTTTTCTTAGATCCCTTCTTCCTAGTGTTATTATCTTTGGATGGTTCCACAATTCTGAAAACCGGAATCGAAAGGGATGATAAGCCCATTCGGACAATAGTACTCTGTACGAACTCACGCCAATATGGCCATGCGTTATATATACCATTCAAATTTGCAAATTGTTCAAATCCTTTTTTTGTCAGACCTTTGAAGTCATTTATTTTATATGCTAAAGCAAAAGAGGCATCGATGAGAATAACTGGTTCTCGGGTTTTGGCTTCACTAAAAGCTTCAAAATGGAATTCTGGGATCACGACAACGTAGCCTTTTTTCTTGTCTGTTTCAACTTTCGCCGAGTAGTTGATATCGTACGTTTTTTTCCCTGTGGTGGCTTCTGGTGTTTGACGGCATGTAGAGCTTATCAACCGAACATCCTTTAACTCTACTCGATCAGAAACCATTAGTCCCGGGAATGCGTCTGCCGTTTTTCTACCTTTTGTTTTCTGTTTTTTTTTCGCCATAGTTTAAGCTGCCTGAGTTAGTTCTTTCTCTCTCTGTTCGGTAAGTTCAGCATATTCCAATTCTTCGACCATGAATTCCCCTACTCGAATCCACTGTTCGTCCGGGGTCGGAGTTAACATTTCCAGAATACCATCGGTATCGACCGGGACCGCTGAGACTTGCAGCTTTGAATCAAGAGCATACAAGAGATCTGCTACTGTCGTGAGTCGCATGTTGTGGTCACCACTCAATAATTGTGTGATATTACTTTTACTGACACCTGCAAGTCTTGAAAGATCTGCTTTGCTGACCCCTTTTTCTTGCATGATTTGGCTGATAGTTTCTGTAACTTCAAATATTAAATCCTCACGAAAGTAAAGCTTTCTACCTGCCTCATCGGACATGAGCTTTTGTATGAAAGTCTCTGCCATATATGTGCTCCATCTTTCCTTATTGCTCTAACAACGCCATATGTTCTTTCATTATTTGTTCTGCACGATCGATCTGTCTCACAGGCGTATCACCTGTTTCCTTATCGAATCCGTGTGTCAAAAGCCAAGTTTTTCCGAGTTGAAAGCATAAAACGCGAGTCTTTGGATGAACCTTAAACTCCCATATCTTACCACTTCTCCCACCAAGCTTTCTGAATCTTTCAGGGTTCCCGATCCTACCAATCTCTGCCATTTTGGTGAATGACTTGGCCAGTTTTGCCCAGTTCTCCTTCTTCAAGTTTTCTATGTAGTAGAAAGCTGGCCTCTTGCCGTTGGTTCGGCGAGCATAAGCCACAATGGCACACGGCCCTTTGACTAAGGGATCGTTTCTAAAGTCTACTACAGATTTATTCGACATTTGTTCTCTGACAGTTTAATTATAACTTAACTTTTGGCTAAGTCAACACAGGTTGGGCAAAAATTGAAAATTTTTTGCCATTTCGTTCATCACGGCAGAAATGTCCTTTCTAGCCAATATGTAGAGTTCTTAAGGCCTAAATTATACTATATATAGCGTTTCTTTAATACAAGGACCAGTGAAAAATTCCATGGGAGTTCGGTTTGGTGAAGACGAAAGTAGAAATGGACAGTGCTCTCAAGGTCTTAATATACTTAGTTTTATGCACAGGCTAAAGCCGCTTGCACAGGGTTGCTCACCTCCAGATATACAACCGCAGGCTTTGCCAAGCAGGCTGCTGGCGTTTTGAGCTACTCCTGCAAAATATCCTCTGCTCAGGACGTCACATGGTAGCTGAATTCGAGCACCTTCGGCTGGGCCAGCTTTCGGTAATCTGCCATGCTCATGCGGATCGCTTTTTCGTGTGAGCCTGCCTGGAACACGATATGGTCGTCCTTCTCTAAGGCCTTATCCATTACGGTCGGCATGTCATAAAGATTACCAAATGGTGGTTCAGCTCCCAGCTCGCAGTCAGGGAAGAGCTTGCTCATCTGGTCTTCATCAAGAAGCTTGACGGATTTTGCGCCCAACTGCTTTTTCAGCGCACCTAAGTCAATTTTGTGAGACGCAGAGAGAACGCACATCATGTTCTTACCATCCGCGTTGACAATCACCGGTTTGGCAATGTACTTGCCGGACTCATGTTCCTCTGCTGCCATTTGTTGGGCCGTGAACGTAGGCCTATGTTTAGTGACCTCGTACTTCACCCCTGATTTTTTCAAGAATTCCATTACTTGCATATCATGCCTCCCGATAATATCGATGTTTCTAATGGTATGTTATACTGTTTTTATATGAGCGGTTTTTAATCTGCTAATCGAGTGAAAAATGCAATTTTTTGTGGGCTGTAGCCGGTCTTTACAGAGTCACCGACAGGTATCAGCCAGCGAGTGCTGCGCGGTACAAAACATTGTTGCCGGGAACATGCATATTGGAAAAAGGCTTTGACAGTATGAACTTGTTGGCAATATAATCGTATAAGACTTGTTGATTGGATTTTTCTCAAGGCGGATCGAGATCTATTGTTCTAATTAGTTGGAGGTTTAGAAATGAGGCGTTGTAGACCCAAGCATAGCAGAATGTCGTTACGTTATTTAACAATCTCAGGTCTGTTTTTCCTTATACTTTTTTTTGTGCCTTTGTCAGCTCTGGCGGAGGATAAAAACAGTATTGCAACTCTAAGACAGATGGGTAAGGCCTTTGCCTCGATTGCTGAAAAGGCATCGCCCGCTGTTGTGGGAGTTAAGGCCGAAAAGGTAATTACAGCGGAAGACTACCCCTCATTGCGTGAGTGGCCGTTTGGCAGCCCCTTTAGCCCATTTGATGAAGATTTATTTGAGCGTTTTTTCCGTTATCGCTCGCCCCGCCAGTATAGAAGACCCGAGTCTCGTCAGACAGCTCAGGGCTCAGGCTTTATCATCTCTAAAGACGGCTATATTCTCACAAATAATCATCTCGTAGGTAAAGCTGAAAAAGTCACGGTCAGTCTCGCAGATGACCGTGAGTTTAAGGGTAAGATTATCGGTGCTGACCGGGACTCAGATGTTGCAGTAATAAAAATCGAAGCGGAGGATTTACCTTATATCGAGATAGCCGACTCTGATGCGCTGGAGGTAGGTGAATGGGTAATTGCGATAGGCAATCCGTTCGGCCTGAGCCACACGGTTACGGCAGGAATAGTCAGCGCCAAAGGACGCAGCGGTTTCAGGGTCGCGGAGTTTGAGGACTTCATACAGACAGACGCCGCCATCAATCCCGGAAACTCCGGAGGCCCATTACTAAACCTCGATGGTAAGGTCGTAGGAATCAGCACCGCGATAATCGGATCTACCAGAAATATTGGTATCGGCCTGGCTATCCCGATAAATATGGCAAAAGCAGTATATACGCAGTTGATTGAAACCGGAAAAGTAGAACGCGGTTTCTTAGGTGTTACCATACAGGACCTGTCGCCGGAATCAGCGGGATTCTTTGAATTGGAAGATACAACGAAAGGAGTACTTATTTCCGACGTCACAGAAGACTCAGCTGCCGAAAAAGCCGGAATCAAACCGGGTGACGTGGTGATTGAGTTTGAGGGTGAGCCGGTGAAAAACATGAATGACTTTCGCAACCGTGTCGCGATGAAAAAACCACGCAGCACTATCGAAATAACTGTGCTCCGTGAGGGCAAGCGTAAAACTCTCAATGCTGAGCTTGATACTTGGCCGGAAGGTGGTGTTGCTGTTGCCGGCACACCCTCTGAGGTCCGTGAGCAGTTGGGTATTACCGTTCAAGCACTGACAGATGAGTTGGCAAAGCGTCTCGGATATGAAGGACTCTCCGGCGTCGTGGTTGCCGATGTTGAGTCAGACTCCCCCGCTGAACGTGCAGAAATTAGAGTTGGTGCGCTGATTATGGAGGTCAATCGACAGAAAATCAACAATCCAACCGATTTCAACGAAGCCATTAAGCAGGCAAGTGAAGAAGGAAAAGTTCTGCTGCTGATCAAGGATGAATCGTTCACTCGATTCGTTGTGCTGCGACTTTCCGAAGACTAATGAGCAGTTAATAGACACCTTAACGCAAACGATAAACAACCTTGGCCCCGCTTTTGGCGGGGCTTTTTTATATAGGCTCTGTTATGTGGGGATTGAGCCATGAAAAAGAGCAGCAACCAAGTCAAAGATTCCAATCTTGAAAAAGAACTTAAAATCTGCAGAGCAGAACTGAAGGTCTTGCTGGATAACGTCAGCAGCGGAGTAGCTATATACGAAGCAAGAGACAATGGCGAAGATTTTATATTTACGGATTTCAATCACGCCGCTGAGCAGATCGATCAAATCAAAAAAGAAGAAGTGCTGGGAAAAAGCGTTGTTGATGTGTTTCCCGGTGTGAAGGAATTCGGCTTGTTTGATGTGTTCCAAAAAGTGTGGAAAACAGGCAGACCGCAGCATCATCCTGTCTCGGTCTACAAGGATGAGAGAATCACAGGTTGGCGAGAAAACCGTGTGCATAAGCTGCCTTCAGGTGAAATTATTGCCATTTACGACGATGTTACCGAGAATAAGCGCAGTGAACTTGCAACTCGTATGAGTGAGCAGTGCTTTCGCGCAATTGCAAATTACACCTATGACTGGGAAGTCTGGGTTAGTCCAAGCGGTCGGGTTCTGTGGACCAATCCGGCTGTGCACCGTGTCACAGGTTACACACCGAGGGAGCTATGCCTAATGCCTGACTACCCAAAGCCTGTCGTTTACGAAGCAGATAGAGACAGGATTGGCAGAGCCTTCAGGTCCGCACTTAGAGGAAGTACTGGCAACGATGTCCAATTCCGGATTGAGCGAAAAGACGGCAATATAATCTGGGCTGAGATATCCTGGCAGCCGATATTTGACGAGGAAGGAAATTCGTTAGGTCATCGGGAGAGTATTCGCGACATCACGGAGCGCAAGCGCACCGAGCAGGCACTGCGCGAAACCGAAGAGAAATATCGCAAACTTGTCAGTGAAACTGTTCATGGACAGAACAGTTCCAAATAAAACTCCTACCAAGGTGACGTGATTACGACAAATGGGGGAAGTCACATAAGTATTGCCACCTCGACCAGCGACGGTTTATACTGTCGCTCACTATGCTTGAAAAAGTGTTGTCTTTTTATACCCGCTATTTTGCTATCTGGGTGGTACTGTTCGGGATAATTGCCTATCTAATTCCGGGACCCTTCGTGGCGCTGGAACCTGGCATGGATTGGTTTTTTGCGCTGACGATGTTTGGGATCGGAGCGGTGTTGCAGGTCGAGGATTTCAAGAGGATTGCAGCTAAGCCGATTATTGTCCTCATAGGCTGTTGTTCGCAATATAGTATTATGCCGTTGGGTGCATTTGCACTTGCGAGACTTTTTGGATTGCCGAACGAGATAGCAGTTGGATTGATATTGACCGGTTCGGCACCCGGCGCTATGGCAAGCAACGTCATGAGCTATATCGCCAAAGCTGACACAGCGTATTCGGTGTCACTGACCACAGTCTCATCGTTGTTGTCGCCTCTGTTGACACCGGGGCTGACGCTTCTTTTGGCTGGCGCTATGCTAAATGTTCCCTTCTGGAATATGGTACTGAGCGTTGTGAAGATGGTAGTACTGCCCATATTTGTTGGCTTCGCGGTAAGGTATTACTTCCAGCAAAAGATTCAACGCGTGTTGGCGATATTTCCGGCAATATCGGTAACTTTTATCATATTTATCTGTTCACTGGTTATTGCGCTTAACAAAGGATACCTTGCCAAAATAACCGGCATTATTCTGGTCGCCGGTGTTGTCTTGAACATTTATGGAATGCTTGCAGGTTACGGTGTTGCTACTTTTTTTCGGATGGACTTGCGACGAAGGCGAACGCTATCAATTGAAATCGGAATGCAAAATGCAGGCCTCGGGACCGTTCTGGCGCTAAAGCATTTCGGTGAAAAGGCGGCACTGCCGGCGGCAGTATTTGTGTTTATCTGCATTATCACAGCCTCAGTCGCAGCAGCTTTCTGGCAAAAAAGGGCAGATCCGACAGTAGCAGAATAAATAATAATTATAAGATAGAAGGCATTGCTTTTCGTCGATATTAATATTACAATCATTATTTCATAAAATTTTGAGTCAACATAGCTGGGCAGTCTTTGGGCTGCCTTTAAGTTTTGGTTTCAGAAGCAGTTTTGGGAGTTTTGGATTATGGGTTGCAATTTAGCAATCGCTGGTGTTACCGGAGCCGTTGGTCAGGAATTCTTGAAAATAATCGAAGAGCGGGACTTTCCGTTCGATTCGCTGAAGGTTCTTGCCAGCAGCCGGTCGGCCGGCAAGAAAATCCCCTTTAAGGGTAAGGAATACACGGTTGTGGAATTGACCAAGGATAGTTTTACCGGAG